>CENH01028228.1_pt1 | contig 22625 bp, 46 predicted proteins | sample 530171 | NCBI WGS metagenome assembly CENH01 (sample SAMEA2591132, study PRJEB7988) | marine metagenome | biome: marine biome (ENVO:00000447); feature: deep chlorophyll maximum layer (ENVO:xxxxxxxx); material: saline water (ENVO:00002010), including plankton (ENVO:xxxxxxxx) | depth 70 m | reverse complement strand
TTTCACCATTAACAATAACTTGGTGTAGATCGGTTTCTTGTTCTTCAATTGCATTCTCATCTTCGGATGCTTCTTCTACTGCAACTTCTTGAGTTTCCTCTTGTTGAGTTTCAGTTGGTTGTTCAACCTCAGTTTCTGTTTCTGCTTTCGCTTTCACTTCTTCTTTTGGTTCAACTGGTGCAGCTTCTTCTTGCGGTTTTTTGATAACACCTTTGGTGTCCATTAAACCTTCAATAGACTTTGCAGCACCTTGTACTGAATCATTGTTCAGTAATGGGTTTGTGTTAGACATTTAAGTCCTCCTATTGTTAAGCTGTCATTAGACTTGGCTTATTTTAACTATATAGTTAAAATTTTGTTTGTTGTTGTTGTTTTCTAAAATCTTCTAATTGTTTTTGAGCAAGTTTACCTGTCTCTATAACAGTTTGAAGATGTTGTTCGACTTTTCCAACAACATTGTAGGCAATCCAAAGTTTTTCTCTGGTATCACTTTCTTTAGCACCTGTTTTTTCTAACAGTGCCTCAGAATAAAGTTTTTTTAGAGATTCTATTGCCTCTACAAAAATTTTATTCTCTAATACCTGTTTGGCTTGGTGGGATCGGCTGACTTCCAGCGACCTCTCCGCCTGATCTTTGGTTTCCATTTAATCCTTGTACTTGTTGGCTAAACATATTAGTTGATTTTGTGGCTTGTTCAAGAATTTTATTCTCTCCTGCCATCATCATCTTGTCTAAGTCTGCATCAGCTTTAATTTTTGCAGTGTCTAGCTGTGTATTGTATTTTAATGCCATCTCTTTTATCTTCGCTTCAAAGTCTAAAGCCATTTGTTGAGTTTTTTGTTGTAGTTCTTGAGCCTGTAACTCTAAATCTGCAATTTTTCTCTTATTCTCAGCATCAATTCTTGTAAATTCTATCTTCTCTATTGGTGTTAGAGGTGGTGGTGCAGGTGGAGGCATCATTTGTTTACCTACATCTGGGTTGACGAAGTAACTTTCGACATTTTTTAGTCCTGCATTCTCAATAATTTTCGATAAAGTGTTATACATATTCTTCAAAGTTACCATTGGCATCTCTTTTCCGCCTTGTAATTGGAATGCTTGAAGCTGTCTTTCTAAAATTGAGTTTAAAACTATTAATTGTTGCTCTTTTGAACCTGTACCTAAGCCAACAACGATTGAAATATTAAATCTATCTTTCCATTCAGTAGGTTTTACAGGAACATACTGATTGTTAATCATTACAATTCTTTCTTTGTCCTGATATTTTACCATCAGTTCAAATATTTTTTTAAATAAATCTTTAACACCTGTTTCGGCAAAGATTCTTGCAATCAATTCTGATCGCATTTGAGTTTGCGTCATTAACGCATTAACACCTGTTGCGGTTTTAGCATTGAGAGTGTCTGGATCTAAACCTTGACTTTGTTTAGTAACTCCAGTTCTCACCTCTCTAACACTATCAAGATATGTTAATAAAGGAAAGGCTTGTTGTGAAATTGGTTGTGCTTGTAAAGGCTGCATCACTTGGTTCGGTGGTTGCTTAGTTCTTACCACACCACCAGGTCTAGTAGTTAATAAGTCATCCATATTAACCATACCATCCATGATTGCTACCCTATTATTATTTGTCAAATACATATTATCTAAAACTTGACGCATAACAGTTGATTTCATTAACTGTATGTCTTCAACTAACTCCGATAAACTTCTTCCATAAAATCTGTGTGGCATTGGAATTGGTGTTACAGTTACAAATGGAATATCATCACAAGGCATATTTTCTAAAATCATAGAACCGCTATCTCCTGCTGAGATAATTCTTCTAAGTTCAGCAATACCATCTTCATCGTAATCGTATTTTACATAAGACTCATAGATTAAAACTTTTTCAGTTGACTTGTCTGTAGCACTGTCAACAGGAAACTCATCAATATTTCTTTGTCTGACAATTTCTTCTGTGTTGTAAATATCTTCTTCTGATGTAGGTAGGTTATCAACTTCTTCTTCATCGTAACCCATCGCAACTAAGTCTGATCTTGACATTAAAACTTTGTGAGAAACAAAGTCTGCGTCTTCGATTGATTTTGCGTTTCGGTCTATCAAGAATTCTTCAGGTGGTACAGATTCGATTTTGATTTTACCACTCATTGAAGTTCTTTTAATTTTGCAATTATATAAATTAAAATCTGGTTTTTGTACTTGAGATACATCTACTCCTTGATCTTCATATTGTTCTAGTAATGCTTCAAATTGTTCTTTAGCTTTTTCATCTTCATAAACTTCTTCTTCTAAAACTTCTATTTCATTGTAGGTATCTTCTAAGGCATCCTTTTCAGCTTTGGTTAAATTTTTATAAGTTTCATGTTCAACCTTTTCGCTTTCATCATAATAAATTTTTAGAAAACCATTTTTTTCAATCAGTGCATCTTTGAAAAAATTATAAAGTAATTGGAAACCATTATTGTCTTTGTAAAAAACATGATTTAAATATGCTGTCGCTTGTTCGGCAAGAGGAACATCCTCAGCAGTTACAGGTTCGCACTTCACTACTTTTTCGGATGCAGTAAATACTCTTAATAAATTTGGTAAGATACTTTCAACAGTGTCGGCAACATCGGTTGATACTACTTGTGAACGACCATCTATTTCTGTTCCAAGTTTATCTCCTAAATAATATTCTAAAGATTTTCTTCTACTTTGAGAAAGATTACCACCTAAGTAACCTAACGCATTTTCAATTTGATTTGAAAGTAAACTTCGTAATTTTGGATCTGATAATTCTATGATTTTTTTTGCCATATTAAACTATATAATTCGTATCTACTCTGATCGGCTTAGACCAATCGGATCTTTCAACAGGTTCTACTATTGCACCATATCGAACAGAGTCGCAAAAGTGTGATGCCCAGTTGTGCAAAGGTTTGTTCCTAAAACAATTATTTTTTTCATCCCATCGTTTGCAATACGATTTTAATGCCTCAATCAACTTTTTGCAATTACTTTTATGAAAGTAACACTTTGGCAACATTCGTCTTACTTGCTCAATACCATCTTCTACACTAAGTTTCGGTGCTATGTCAAACTCTAACCCCATCTCTTTTGCAGTCTCCCACCTAGACTTATTCGTACCTATTTCTCTAACCCTTATATCATGCGGAGCTATATGCTTAGAATAGGTGTAAGGTTTTTCGTCAATGACATTCAGATAATGCTCTAATCCCTCACCTGAGTTTTCATAACAATCAATAATCCGAACCTCATCACCATGTCTTTGAGCAAAGGTTATGACAGTGCTATCGTTCATTCCTAGATCCCACCATGTTTCTACCTCTAGGTCAGGCTCAATATCAAAATCTTTAATTCTACCTTTTTGCTCCAACTCCTCAATCACCTTGCCGAAATAAGAACCTGAGATTCCAGCTTGAAATGAACATTCAAATTCTTGAGCATAACTTTCTGGCGACATCGTTTCTTTAGCAGCATCTAATTCTTCTTGAGCTATAATCTTAGTCTCACTAGCTTTGAACACTTTGGTAAACCAATCTTTATTTGTTTTAGCTTTCTCATGTAACTCAAAGAACCAGTTTCTTCCCATCGGAGTGCCTATAAAAATAGCAAAACCTTTTCTGTCGGATAAACATGGTCTTAAAATGGTGTCAAAGAGGTCTGGCGAAAGGTTTTGAGTTTCATCGCAAACTATGCCATCAAAATACTGACCTCTGATAGCACTAGAGTTCTCACCTCCAATAATTTGTATTCTGCTATTGTTTACCGAAAAATCTACTCTTAGTTCAGACTCATTGAATTTTGTTCCTGGTATGGCAGAGGAAAATTGTTTGAGATAATCCCATGCAGTTGATTTACCTTGTAATCTATATGGAGAAATAAAGGCATATCTTGGATATGGTTTTTTGTTTGTCAAAGCAGCTTTGATTAAGTGGTTTATGGCGAAAACTGTTTTACCTCCTCTACGATGAACAATGACAACATTAAATCGGTTCACATCGCATTTTTTGTGCAAAAAATTTTGAATTTCTCTTGGTTTGTATGGAATTACAATTTGTTTCATTTTAAAACAAAACCCCCCCTAATGAATTGTAGTGTTTGAGTCAGGATAATCGCTAGGCAAAACAAACTGAGTTTTTAAGAACTCTGAGAAGTCGTTAGCTTCTTCCTCATCTCTAAAACCTTGAAAGTGTGTAATCACAATCGGTTTCTTAGTGTTTTTGTCCTTCATAATGAAGATTATTGTTTTTAGAAATGTGTCATCCATGTGTTTATACCATACATTAATTTTTATTTAGTCGCACAAAAAAAATCGGTGCATAGGTCAAATAAAAACCCCCTGTTCTTGCTTTGTTCTTTCAAAAATCAACAAATTATTACTAACGATAATTAATGACTATCAATAGTAATGTTCCGATAATTCTGCGTTATCAGTCATTTACCAATTATTGTTGTAATTTATCAACAACTGTTGCATTTTTGCCACTACTCATGTGTATAATATGCTTTTTATGTGTGCAAGTTTTGCCAACATAATAGACTTATCAACACTTTTTAAACATTTTATTAACATAAATTACTCTGGTTTCATCCAAGAAATAGCTAAATTACTGTCATTATTGGATCTAATCTGTAAAGTTTCTGCTACTTTACCATAAGTTCTGCTTGATAATTTACTAGCAGACCACTGAGAATGAGCTGTAATTATCTTGTAAAGGTTTACCATTGATTGAGCTGCCTTTGGATCTAATTCACCAGACTCAATCTTAGCTTCTAATATTTTTCTTTTATCTTCTAACTCACTAAGTTTTAAATCAATAGCTAATTCTTTAGCCTTGATATATCTAGCCATTAAATTTTCATCGTTAATAAGTTCTTTTCTAAATGATTGCCAAGTATAATTAGTTATTATTTGAAAAGTTTCTCTAATAGTTTTGCCATCACTAATAAGCTCAAGTATTTGATCCGCTAATTTATCAGTGAGTTTTCTTTTACGACCTGCCATAGTTTATAATAATTCTAAGTTATTAAGCGACCTGGTAAGAGCTATAGAAAGGAAAGAAAGGAAAGAGTCTCACCAGGTCAGTTAGTTAACTAATAGGTAAAACAACTAAAAGAGGGAGTTTGTACCTGTTGCAATTATAACACTATATCTAGTATATTACAAATCAAAAGGTTTCCTAATTGTGTTAAATGTTCTATTAGTGAGTGTAATAGGATTCTTTTTTAATTTACCTTCAAATAATAATTTATCTATAATCCTTTGGCAAGTATAAGATCCAAACTTAGCATTGTCTATAATCCAAAACATTTGCGACCAGGACAACATTCCTGACTGAAAGTCAGATTCTAAGTTCTTTATAATTTGTATCTTGTCCCCCATGCTGTAATCATTCGAATAAGATAACTGTAATGGTTCATTATTGTAATAATATATATCACTCATTTTTTAAACTTTTTAAATCCTTTAAATCCTTTGGTACTAGTATTGTTATACATATTATTGTTATACATAGTATTGTTACTCTTAATACTAAGTAAATTATACTTAGTCTCCTGCTTATTTAATACTCTATCCCCTGAGTATTTTTTACTTAGTCTCAGCTCATAATAATTTGAAGATGCTTTTCTGTGGATAACTAGGTAACCTTCTTTTATAAGCTCATTTTTAGCCTTTTGTAATGTGGACAAACATATATCCAATTTAGTCAATAATGTGGTATTTCTTAAATTCCTATATTTTGGCGACAAATACCTTAAATAAATAAATAATGCTTTTGCCTCTTTGCTTAACCCCTCATCAATAATTAATTGATTTGGAATCATGGTAAACCCTTTTGTAGTCATGATAGTTCCTTCCTTTAAGGTTGCTTGTTTAATACTTAATCATTTTATAATCAATGAGAACAAAACAGGAACTAAAAATAATTTACAATCTTAGAGTTTAATAGTTGACAGTATAGAACAGAAGTTATACAAGAAAGAATGTTTAACGAATCAACAAAGGAAGGAAAAAACATGAGCTATGTATATGACGACTTTGGCAACTTAAAAGATAATTGCCTGATAGTTACACCAACAAGTAAACCAAGAAACATCAGAGGGTTAAGAAGTGATGCTAATTGGCAGATTGAAGCAGTTAGTTATGACAAAAAAAACAATCTTAACTTCAATGTTAATTGTGTGTTCTGGACAAAAAAAGAAGCATTAAGTTTTTTAAAAACTGGTGTTCATAACTGTTCAGTAACTAATCAACCATTATACAAAATAAAACAGTAAAGGAGAAATATGAAAAATAAAGACTTTCAATCAATAACTAATATTTTAGAAGATAAGAACCCTAATAATAAATTTTACGATTTCCAGGACTTCGGAGAATGTCAATTAAAGATTGATAATGACATTGTACCAAAGGTTGAAATTGTGGAGCTGCCAAAAAGGTACTTTAAAAGACTAATTAAGTTTATAAAGGCTAAGTAATGCTTTTTATATTAACTGCCTTTGTAATAGCCTTATATTGCGTCTATGGGGTTATTTTAGGAACTAGTAAGATAATAAATAAACTTAGAGAAAGGAAACAATGACAAGAAATAAATTTGGCTATCCTTTTATTTTTGACCATGTAAGGAGGCAAGATAAAAGAAGGCTAGACAATCTTGATTATATGATTAAGAATTGTCCAAATGATTTTAAAAAGGTCTGGCAGAAGAAAAGGAAAGAACTTCAACAAAACATATATGAAAGACACCAAAAAAGCCTTAACTAAGCAAGAGTTAAAGAGTCTTAAGGAAAAGATGCTTATGTCTATTCTACAAGGCTCTATGGCTTGTAATGGGGTATATTTCAACAGATATAGGAACTTTAAAAGAGATAAAATTAAATGCTTGAAACTATCATAGCGGTAGAGTTAGCTCTATTGCTTTTTTATTACATCACTAATTAATGAATGAATATTTATGGAGATATGCGTACTTGCATTAAATGCAAAATGAAAGCAGACGTAGTTGAAAAAGGAAAAGACTATTGCGTCACTTGTTGGTTTAAGCATTTTGAAGGAATGACAATTGAAGAATATGAAAAAAAAAATAAAGACCTAAATGTAGAAAAATATAGAATTAATTATAAAAGGAGTGAAAATTGATAAATTTAAATATTGTTGGTCATAATACGAAAAATGACAGAGTGGATTATGATTTTTACCCAACACCAGAAATAGCAACATTAAAATTATTAGAAAAAGAGTCATTCAAGGGAGATATTTGGGAATGTGCTTGTGGTGATGGTGCAATCAGTAAAATATTAAAATCAAAAAATTATAAAGTTTTTAGTTCAGATATAGTTTGTAGAGATTATGGAGAAACAACGATGGATTTTTTAAAATCAAAAATGATTTTTGACAATATAGTAACAAATCCACCTTTTAAACTATCTTTAGAATTTGCTTTGCATGGTCTTAACTCAGTAAAAAATAAAATAGTTTTATTTCAAAAATTAGTTTTTCTTGAAGGCATAAAAAGAAAGAAAGAACTATTTTCATTAAATAAATTAAAAAATATTTATGTAATAAGTAATAGATTAAAATTTAAAGGATATAAAACAGGCGGTTTAATGTGTTTTGCTTGGTTTGTATTTGATGTTAATTACAATGGTAAACCTACTATAGATTGGATATGAAAATAACTTTAGACTCAAATGATGTTGAATTAGCTTATACAACAGCTCAAAGAAGATTTATTGGTAATGTAAGAATGAACAAAGGCTTTTCTTATGGTTATAATAAGAACTTAAAGAATCAATTATATGATGGGTTCTTAGGTGCTATGGGTGAAATTGTATATGCAAAAGCCACAAATAGTTATTTTAATGGTTCTTACACTGACAATAATGAGTTTTATTCAGAGTCCGATTTTCAAGATAACATTGAGATAAGAACCCAAGATAAAAAATCTTACAACTTCCTAATAATACGACCTGGAGAAAAGCAAGGAAAGTATTTTTTGATAATCAAAGAAAATGATAGAGATTATAATTTTACAATAAAAGGTTGGTTTTTATATAAAGATGATTTACCACCTGAAAAATTATCTAATTTTGGCTATCAGGACAGACCTGCTGCATATAAAATTGAAATAAATGAACTAACACCTATGGAGGAAGATGTCAGACAAGATAAATTTTAAATTATTTAAACCTTTTGGTTCTACCTTAGCAAAGGCAACACTACCTTTAGAACTATTAAAAGATTTTAAAGAGGATCTAAAAAAGATTAGAGAAGATAAACAAAAACAAAAAGACCATGATTGGAGTCAAAGATTAGTTGGTGCAGTAAAAGAAGAATACTTAATTACTCCAGAAGTTTTATTAAAATGGAAAAGAGCTTTCTTTGATCCGATTATGGTTTCTTATACTAATGCTCATTTTAAACATGATAAGATAAAAAATATTTTAATTAATTCTGCTTGGTATGTAATACAAAAATCTGGAGACTATAACCCCATGCACAACCACTCTGAATATGTCAAAGGTAATTATACTTTGAGTTGTGTTGGTTATCTTGAATTACCTGAGTCTATGAAATCAACTGAGAACGCAAAAACACATAATGATTTTAGCGGTCAAATAGAGTTTTCTGAAGGATCTGAAAATATGTTTTCTGATAGCAGACACCGAATTAATCCAGAGGTTCGCCAATGGTTTTTGTTTCCTAATTACTTAATGCACTCTGTTTATCCTTTTAAATCTGACAAAGATGATGAAAGAATATCATTTAGTTTCAACGCAACTGTAGTATTCGACAATGAATATAAACCCACAAATTGAATTTTATTTATACATAATATTGACAATTTTTGTTCTAATCTATATTAAAGAGATACTTTATGCTTAAACAAATCGGAAAAGAGTGGAAGAAGAAGGAAGAAGGAGGAACTTTCACTGCCGATCACCTATCCCCATCGCAGCTCAATATGAACATAGATCAGTGGCATTATAACTATAATGTTTTAACTGCTGCTGAACGAAAAAAGCTCCCTGCAAACTTAAAAATGATCTTCGGTGGGTTGGTAGGTCAGGGATTACAAGATTTAATTACTGAAAAATTAACTATTCAAGAATTAATGAAAGGAAAGAAATGAGTCAAGAAATATTAAGTAAGTTTGCACAATTACAAACTGAGAACAGAAACCAAAAGCATGAAATTAAAAGATATACACAAATGCTCATGGAAAGAGATGAAGAAATTACAAAATTAAAAAAACAATTAGATGACTATCAACTTGCCGAAAAGATGGTTGCTAAGAATAAAAGCTATTTAGAACTAAAGGCTCAAAAAGATATTGACCAAGTAAAAGAGAATCAAAAACTAAAACAAAGGAAGGAAAATGAAACTGAGACCACAAACAGAAGAAAAAAGTAAATCCGCAGGTGGATTTAAGGAAAGACGTAAAGAGTGTCTGATGAAAGCTAAAAATATTCCTACAGTAGATATTAAAGGAAAGAAATATTCTACTGTAAATGAAAGACATAGACATCTTTTACAATACTTTCCTGAAGCTAGATTTAATGAAGAAATACTATTCCATGATAACGAAAGAGTTGTTGTCAAAACTGAATTACATATCGGTGAAACTATTTATGCAGTAGGTCATGCAGAGGAACATAGAAACGCAAACTTTATTAACAAAACAAGTGCATTAGAGAATTGTAGTAGTTCGGCACTTGGAAGATGTATAGCAGCATTCGGTTTATCAGGTTCAGAATATGCTAGTGCGGAAGAATTAGTAAATGCCTTGAATAATCAAGGTACAACTAAATCAGTTTCAATTAAGGATGAAATAAAAAAGCAAACAACTGAAACAAAGTTGACTGCTTTATATTCTAATTGGAAAAAAGAAAATGATTCGATAGAAAAATCTTTTGAATCACAACAAACAAACATAAAAAAAAATGGAGGACAAAATGTCAAACAATGGTAGTGGTAAGCAAAAGGATTGGATATTGTTTCCTTATGATGCCAACAATGAAAAAGCCATCAAAATTGATTTCTCAGGTAATGTTATTTTAGACAATGGAGCTAAAGGTACTATCTTAGGTGTCAAAGGACAATCAAAAGATGGTAATACTAAGTTCCTTAAAATCTTTGCACAAGTAGGAGTAGTATTCAAAGGTGATGATAAATTTACAGGTGAAATGAACTATGCCGAAGCTGGAGGACACAAAGGCTTGATAGGTTGGTTAAATGACTCTGGTAATATTTTATCTGGTTACAAGAACGAACCAAGACCTAAACAAGCTAAAGCACAATCTAAAGAAATACCTTTTTAATTGAAAGTTGTTTATTTAGTTTTAGCGATAATTACAAGTGAGGGATATGATCTTCAAAAACTTAAATTTGAAACAACTCTCACTTGTGATGAAATACATAAGGCAGTAATACAATATAAAAACATAGGAGAAAGAACTTACCCAATTTATCAAAACAAAATTGCTTTTGCACATTGGTGTGAAGATCAACAAGGGAATTACTATTTAGGATATGAATATGAGTGATAACGTAAAATTTATTAACGAACTAGAAAGATTACTAAACCAAAAACAAAATGATTATGGAGACTTTGACCATACCTCCTATGTAATGGTTGGTATATTAGAAAAATATTTATCAGTTCATAATAATGTTGAGGTGAAAGTACCTCTAAAATTATTTGGTTTATTTATGATTTTTTTAAAATGTTGGAGAGTCATGCAATCGAAAGAATATAAAAAAGATACTTTTGATGACATAAATGGATATACAGAATTATTGAGGAGGCTAACTTTAAATGAGCAAAACAAGGGGTAAAAGACCAATGACACCAAAGATGTTGAAGCTATTGCAATTTATTAAAAATTACACTAAAAAGAACAAGTATAGTCCAACTTTTTCAGAAATGGCTAAAGAGTTGGGTTATAAAAGTAAAAATTCTGTATCTTCTTTATTAAAAAAATTAGAAGAAAGAGATGAAATAAAAAGAGATTATGCAGGTTATAGTCGGAACATTGAAATAAATGGTTAAAGTAATTAAATCATCTGACGTAGAGTTAGCTGCTAACTTTGAAGAAGTTTTTGATGGTGCTACTGTTCAAGAAGCTACAGAAAAAGCATATAATCAAAAAATGCCTAGTGAGTCTGCAAAAGTAAATATCACCGATACCAGATTTATTAAGGCAAATATTAAAGTAGTCGGTGGAGAAAATGATGAGTCTAAGAAATAGCAACATTAGATTGTACACTAAGTTAGACAAAGCACATAAGAAAATATTTGGTGCTAAAGATAAGGGAAGACAGTGTGTACATACTCTCAAGGCATTCAAAGAGTACAATCAATTGTACCGAAGAATTGTCGAAGCAGAGAATAAAGATGCTAGATTTTTATATACTTAATTAAGTATATACAAAAAGTTGCATTTTTTCTTAGGGATTCTATTCTCTAAATAAAAGGAAGGAAAAACATGAAACTATCACAAAAAGCACAAATAAACTACGATGAGGACAATCAGTTCTATATTGATTTAGGAAAGAAACTTAGACTTGCAAGACGAACCAAGATAAATGAATTTACAGGTAAAGCTAAGTTTGTAAGTTTACAACAAGTAGCAGCAGCATTGAAAACAACCTATCAACAAATTGGTAAATATGAAAATGCTGAGAACCGAATACCATTAGTTAAATTAGTTAAGATTAGTAAGTTCTTAAAAAAACCTTTAAGTTTTTTCTTAGATGATTGGCAAGAGCCAATTGTAATTGCAGATAAATTTAACACTGCATTTGAAAAAGAATATGAAAAACTACAGGACAACAAATAATGTTTGTACCTATAGAAGAAAAACTTAAAAAGATAAATCCAACCGCAGACGAATTCGATGAGTTTGAGCATTACAAATCAATCTTACCTAAGATGATAGCTAATGGTCATGCAGCTCATCAAACAATACCAGGTTATGAAACCTGTAAGCCAGAAATAGAAGCATTTAGATGGTTCGATGGTATCAATATTCCTGTGCATGGATATATAGATTTAAAAGGAGATAAGGTAATTATTGAGGATAAATGTAAGTTTCCTAGAAAGGGTAAGATTAAAAAAGATGGCACTAGGTCTTGGTTTACCTCAAAGTTACCTGAAGACAAACCTGAACCCTACAACCTTTTACAAGTAGATTTCTATTGGTCAGTATTCAAAGTGCCTGTTTATCTTTGTTATATTAATGAAGAAAGTTTTAAAGTATTTCATGCAGGTAATTGTGAAGAACTAAAACCTGAGAACATAGAAAAAAGAATTCCTAAGATTATTCAACGATGTAAGATTAGACAAAACCTAATGAGCATTAGTAATGATGCAAAAGTAATTAAAGACTACATCCAACCTCAGTTCGACCATTACTTTTGGCGAAATGATTTAGATGAAAATTATTTAAAAAATGCTATTAAATTTTACGAAGATTAATCTTCGTTTTCTTCTTCGTTATCATTATCAATAGAAAGCTCAATTTCTCCATCAATGATTTCAGCTTTGATTTCACCTGCTTCGATCATTTCTTTTACTGCTTCTTTGATTGCTTCGTTAAGTGATGACATATTATCTCCTTTGGTTAGAAACGAATATTATAATATTTTTTGTTAAAAAAAAGTTTGTCATTAAAATTTAATAAAACCTCAAAAAATGCTAATATAGTTGCTTTACCAATCAAAATTAGACTTAGGTTTGTCGGAGTCTTCTTTCATGCACTGCCAATGAGCATGACCACCCCCATAGAAAGAAACAAAACTATCCATGTTCGTCATCTCTTGTTTGCAATAACGACAAGCTCCTACGTCAACGATTATTTGTTTTGATTTAACCCAAGTCTTTTTCTTAGGTTTTGGCATAGTTAGGTTTCTTACCTTTTCTTGACTTTCTTTCAGCTTTCTTCTTTCTTGATACCGCAGCTCTCCTTTGCGAAGGACTCATAGCTCTTGCTTTGGCTAGTGGTACACATTTAGGATAGTTTCTTCGTTTCTCTTTACCTGAACGACCACACTTAGGAAAAGAACCATCGGATCTAGGATTAGCAATGTCAACCCAGTTTTCTTTTACCCATGACCTTAATCCTTTTTTAGCCATTATCTTTTTCTTTTCTTAGCTTTCTTTTTTTTCTTCTTTCCACCAGGAGTTATTTTACCTGAGCATACACCAGAGGCATACATATTAGCATAAGCAGAAGGATATACCTTGAACTTACGTTTAGCTGCAGCCTTACCTCTAGCACATAATTTAGCCATGTCTTTTCTGTATTGCAAACTTAGCAGTTTTTACAGCTCCTTTATGTGGTTTGTAAGTACCCTTCATCAATTTATAAGTGTTCCCTTTTTTCATCCAATGATAACCTTTGGGTGGTTTAATTGATTTCATCATACTTTTCTCTTTTTCTTTTTCTTGAGTGCTTTAAAATCTGCACCTGTAATCTTATCAAATGGTGCAGCCATTCTTGCAATCTTCATTTGTTTTTTACTATACTTTTTATTTTTTCCTTTTGGCATAATATTTAACCCTCCAACATTCCCAGCTTACTTGAAGCTACTCCTAATTGTTATTTTTTTTTCTTTTTTTTGTTTTTTTTCTTTTTTTTATTCATTGGTTTTTTTTTACTATGATACATTGTTTTCTCCTTTTGTTACCATTTTTTACATGACCAGTATCTAGCACTGAACACATCTTTAGCAGTATCACATTTGTGCCTTGCTCTAAAGCTCTTTCTAGCTTTGGGGTTTGATTTTCTAATTTTCATATTAGCATCCCCAAATCTTATAATCTTTTCTTTACCACCTTTACAAGCCTTAACGACAAATTTCTTACCACCTGAGATTTGTCTTTTAGGACTGTTGCATTTCATTTTTGATTTGTCAATTGCCATCTAATTTAACTCCATCAAAGTATTTATAATCATATTCAACTACTCTGCAATCATGTTTTTTACGCATAGATTTCTGAGCATTTTTAAATTCTGTTGCCTTCTTTTCAGTTTCAAATATGACATTTGTAAACAATTCATGTTTATCTGAATTATCTCTTTTCCAAATAACACAGAACATTAAATTAAATTGTTTTCTTGACAGGCAAATCTTGTATAAGTTCTTTGGTCTTCAAGAGTATCATTAGGTATTTCATTCAATACTTCTATAGATTTTTTATAACCAACCATAACACACTCTTTCCAAGTATCATAAAAGTTTATTGTTTGAGGTTGAACACATGAATGATTTAATGCTGAACACATAGTCATAATTAAAACAAATTTCATTTAATATCTTTTAATTTTTTTAACTCATTCTCAAGTTCTGTTATTTTTTTATTTGCATCAATCAAGTCTTGTTGAGAATGTTCTAATTTTTGCAAACATCTTTTATTCGCTGAGTCTTTAGATTTACCTGCATCTTGTAATTCAGCAACTTCTTGTTTAAGGATTCTTACCTGATCCTTATATTCGTTAATCAAATCTAAATCTGACATTTATTTTTTTTTCATAATATCAGCACCCTTTAAACCATAGATTGCTGACACAACTCCAATAAACAATGCCTGATACCAAAAAGGCATATTATTAAATTGGTCAAAGAATTTATCTACTTTACTCATAATTTCAGGATCATCACTGAAAATACTCCAGATTAGCAACATGACAGGAGCAGAAACAAGTATTAATACAAACTCATCTTTCCAGCCTTGCTGATTGTTAGCAATGACAGCTTTTTGATATTCTATTTCACCATTAGCCATCTTTTCTGCATGACGCATTTCTGCCACACTTTCTAATCGTTTTGTTTCTCTACGATTGTTTGCAATAGACATACCAGTCTTGATAATACCTGGTACTAATTTAGCTGCTAGATTTAACCACATTATGCACCTTTCATTTTTTTTGCTAGTTTTTTTGCTCTGTTAGGAGTCTGCCTAGCCCACAAACTGTCCATCATTTGAAAACTAGCCTCTCCATACAATTGATTATCCAAAGCCTTCCACATATTTTTAAATTTAGATACACCACCTTCACCTATTTGATAAACCATATTAATAATTACTTCTTTAGCAGTATTGCTAATTGATCTGTCTCCTATCAATCTTTCTGCTGCATCTACTGTTCTTTGAAAGTCTCTCTCAAATACAAGCTCACCTTCTTGTTTAGAATACTCTACACCATGTTCATATTGGTCTTCAGGTGTAATCTTATGTCCATAGAATATAGTATCAAAGCCTTCAGAACATTTGTAAATTTTAGGCACATAGCCTTCACAAAGTTTAATTTCTTCTTTTACTTCTTCGTACATTTTTTTTCTCCAGATTTATTGTCATTTGTACTCTTAATCGCCATACAAAACCATACAATTTTCTTAGTAAACATTCTAATTTTATCAATAAATATCTCATAAATAGACCTCATAAAATTTTTAATGTTTGCATCCCTCACAATTACATAGTTCTTTATCCAAATTATTGATATGCAAATCATCTTTACAATGACAATTGCACTTACAATTTTTGCATTTCTTTTTTTTCCTTTTTAGTTTAGGAAAAAATATATTATCTAAATGCTCAGAGAACGTATCTAACCAACCTAAAAAAGTATATATAATTTTATCAATCATTTATAATTCTCTTTATTGCTTTTGAACCATCAATATTTTCTTCTAATTCAGCTTGTACTTTACCACACTTATATTCAATGTTTTGTGATGCGTTTCTCTCAGCTTCTCTTTTACCTTTAAGACAATCAGACATTTTGCTTTGTATTCGGTGTTCTTTTAGTTCACCTGCAATAAACATACACAAAGCTATAACTGTACTAATGACTTGTTCCATTGGTATATTTCATCTCTCTATTAGCATCTTTTAAATTTTCAATATCTTCAAGTGCTTTGTCTAACATCTTCTCAATGTGTTGTAGCATAACTTGATTGTGAATATTTTTATCTAATAACTCTTGGTGTTTCTCCACAGTTTCGTAAAGGTCTTCCAGAAGTAAGAATTGTTCTTTGTCCACAGTAGTTTGTTCTGATTTTTTTAATAAGTCTGCTGTCATCAATTCTCTTGATGTCTCAAGTGATGTTAGTCTTGCAGTAATCTCAGTATATGCAAAGATACCCATAGCTACAGCTATAATAATACCAACCATATTTTTGATTGGCATAGCAACATTTGTGTTTTCACTAACTTTCATAATCTACCATATACAATTTTATGCCTAGTTTCTTTTGCTCCTTTGTAGGACTTCTATGAATTTTGTATGAGCCTTTTGGCTTATCTTTTAAACTTTCACCTTTTCTGTGCTTACGATAGGTGTTTGTTTTAATATCTAAAAGCTGTATTTTACCATTTTTGCTAACGATAACAATATCAAAAGGACAAGCAGGATCTACACTTTTAGCCACATAAAAGCCTTCTTTTGTGAGTTTGGCAATAGTCAAATATTCGCCAACTGTACCTTTTATTGAAGTTTTTTTTTGTCTGTCAGAGATTAGTTTAGCAGACTTATTACTAGATTTGCTAGACTTGATAGACTTAGTGCTGCTACGAACCATAAGATTTTGTAGATGTTATTTATTCTTAGGTCAATGTGGTGTAGGTGATTATCCTTTATCACATCAATTTTGTGGTGGATTAGTTTTAGCTCACCTTCAAGTTTGATTATTTTTTTTTCGTTTTCTTGAGGTAAGTTGTCCATGATTAATTTTGTTTAAGTAATTCTAAGATTTGTTGTGTTCTATCTAAATCTCTATCTTTTTGAATAACTGGTCTTTGCTCAACTCCAGTTGTAATTGCACCTGTAAATCCAGTAATGTTTGGTAATTTGTTTATTTCCAATGCCTCCATAACCATATTTCTAGCAGCATTATTTGCACTTGCTTTAGCTAAATTGTCAAATCCAAATCTAGTAAAAAGCATTGTTTGTATTCCACCTAAATTGTATGCAATAACTCCTAAACCTGATCTAGTTGTAGAAGTACCAATAGTATCTATTAATGTTGATGCAGTTTTTGATGGATTTTTTAAAATATCTGGTGTTAATGTTTTTTGTAATTCTTTACTAAAATCTATTAAAGCTTTTTTTTCACTGTTTGTATAAATAATATTGCTAATATTTCTCCCACTACCATTCATAGCATCATTTACAGATTTTATAAATAATTGTGGATTGAAAATTTCTTTAGCACCATCTTTTTTAAAACCAGAACTAACTAATCTTAAAAAAGCACCATCTTTTAAAATTTCAAAACCATCTGATCCTTTAGGAAAAAGAGATTCCATTTTTTTTAAAACATCAATAGATTTGTTAGAATATGCTTTACCTGTACTTGCATTTCCATAAATCCAATTTGCTATTTGTTCAGGTGTATAATCACCTCTAGTAACATTTTGTATAAATTCACCACCTTTATCTTTTATTTTTCCACCTTTTTTTAAAATATTTTGTGGTTCAAACATTTCACTGTAAATTCTTTTTTCAGACCTTGCATTTTTTATAGCTTCAAGCACACTTTTATCTCCATTTGCTAGTCCTTTTTCAATAGTCTCTTGCATAAAATCATCATATTGTTTTTTAATTACAAATAATGCTCTACGATCTGTTGAATCTTTAGCAACTGAAAGAAAATTATTAATTCTTTTTCTTTCATTTTCTAATTCTTTTAAAGTTATTTTTGTTAATTTTTTCTTTTTTGTTGTAAAAGGTTTAACAAACTTTTCTAATTGTAATAACGATTTGTTTGCTATTGGTGCAAATGATGAATCAGGAATAGCTCCTATTCCAAAATCACTGTCTTCTAAAGCATTTTTTACATTCTGTACAAAATTTTTCATAACTGGTGCTTTGAAAGAATTATCAAAATCTATAGCTTTGTATTTTTGAGAAACTAAATTTGACTGTTTTACTTCTAATTCTTTAATTAAATTTGTTAATGTAGAAATAGATTCATCTTCTGCTATTTTAGATCCAGGTTGAGCTTGAGTTGAAATGTTTTTACTTTTTACAATTTGATCTCTAAAATTATTTAAATATTCTAAAGATTGTTTAATTTGTATTTGATCTTGATTATCAATAATTGCTTTTGCTTCAGTTCCATACGCACCTTCTCTCATCATTTGAATTTGTTTCAACATTCCTTTATCGTTTAAGGCTTGTGCTTTCCAAAGTGAGATACCAAATTTATTAGCACCAACTAATTCTTTTGCTAAACTTGGATTTACACCATCTTCAAGTGCTTGTGCAAATTCTTTTAATACTTGAGAATTTGTATTACTTATATCAATTTCATGTTTTTTTGCTAAATCTTTTGTTTTATTTGTAATAACACCTTTACTGTTTAAATATAAACCTTTACCACTAAAAATATTTAATTGGCTTACAGACATTGATGATGGTAATAATGGATCAATTACCTGTTTTGTAACATAACCTGTAGCTTTTTTAACTGGTTCTACAGTAAATCTTGACAAAAATCTTCCAACTGGTTCACCAAAAGTTCCACCAACAAATGATATCGCTGCCTTATCTTTTTCTATACCTTGTTCTGAACCTAATGGCATAGCAGCTATATCTTGTGCAACACTTGTAGTTGCTGCCATTCCTCCTTGTGCTAATGATTTTTTAAATATTCCACCACCAACTTTTTTTGTTACAAAACCAGCTCCAGGAATATATTGTAATACTTGAGAAGCTGTTTGAGTCAAATCTTGAAATGAAATTCCTGGTTTATTTAAATAAACTGTTTCTCCACCATTTATTTTTGGAAATGTTAAAAGAACATTATCAAATTTATCTTTTGATGCTATTGTTTTCGGAACAATATTTTTAATCATATCAATCTGTGCATCTTGAGAAGGTGTTAAACTTAAAGCAACAGCTATAGCTGCATTTTTTCCATAATCACTTTGACCATTTATATTTAAAATATTTACTTGTCCTATTTCTTTAAAATTTTTGAATTCAGTTCTGTCTTCTCCTGAAATATATTTACTGTAAAAACTATTTTTTGGTTTTAAATCTTTTTTTTTTTCTTCTTCTTTATTTATTTTATTTATAATTTTTGGATCTGTAACAATAGATCCATCTTTGATATTATATTGTTTTTTTAATTCTTGTTGTTCTATTGCTCTTAAAATATTAGAGTCTGTTACTATTTCCATTACAAAGCTCCTATTCTAATTACAGTACCATCTTTTAATTTTCTATATTTAACACCACCTATTGTATAAACTTGTTTTTCTTCATAAAGACCAGTTCCTTGATTTGACATTTTACGCATATCTTCTAAAAATTCTTTAGTAACGACAGGATTATCTTCTTTCCATTTACTTAAAAATTGTTGAAATGATAATTTTCCATATTGAGTATCACCTTTATTTCTAAGTCTACCATAATCAGCTTCCCATTGATTTGCAAGTTCAGCAACCTCTATATCTCTTTGAGCAAGACTCTTATTAACAGTGGATAACATTTGAATACCCTCTGGTGTCATTGATAATCCAGGTGATGTTTGTGAAAATGTTTGAAATTCTCTATCAGATATTGCACCTTTTGTTTTTTGTGTTTTATCTAAAGTAAATTGTACTTGTAAAACTTCTAAAGTTTCAGCACTAGCAACACCATCTCTTAAAGCAATATTACCATTAGCATCAGTTCTAGTAATCCAATCAGTGTTAATACCTAATCTTTTTCCAGCTTTTGCTAAAGATAAAAGTTGTTCTCCAAAAGCACCACTATTTACATTTTGAGATAAAACACTAACAAGATCATATCTTCCAATATTTTCTTGTGCGGTTTCTGCTTTTTCATTTAAACCTTGTATATATTTTGCATCTGCTGCACCTCTATCTTTATCATATTGAGATTCATATTTATCTCCTTCTATATTAACAAGAGGATCTTTTTTTGCTTTTACAACATTAGGAAAAACTCTTTCTCCTGTATCTACATAATATTGGTAACCATCAGCACCTTTAACTATTTTTCTATCTTTAGAAGATGCTTTTACTCCAGGTAATACTCTTTCGCCAGTATCAGCATAATATTGAAAACCATCTGCACCTGTAACTATTCTTCTTTCTTTTTCTTCAGGTGTCAATAATTGTTGTAATTGTGCTGATTGTGTTGCAGCAGGTAATACAGATGAAAAAGGATCTCTACCTTGCATACCAGAACCAATAATACTAGCTCCTAAAAACAAAGGATTTAAGTTACCTAATAAACCTCCAGTAGTTTTATTGTTTAATAATCCACCGCCAGTTCCAATACCTCTAGCAGCTCTGTCTAATAATAATTGTCTTAAATTGATTGCCATTATATTAATCCTAATCTCCTTAAATAGTCTATGTTAAAAGGGTTGGTAGTCAGATTTGATGCCATTAGACCGCCATAGGGATCAGCAGAATAGCCAAACTGCTGACTAGGGGGTAATACACCCAAAATACTATTTATGCTATTTTTAGCATTATTATAATCTGTTTGCAAATTAGAACTTAAGGGTTGATTACTCATACCCATATTAGCAAAGTATTGGTTTACCATAGAGTCTTGTGGTGTAGTTCCAGATAAAGCATAGGCAAAATCTGATGTAAATAAATTTTGTAAATTTCTTTCATCTCTATCTGATAATAAATTTGGATTAAATGATGCGTCTAAAGGATTTGTTACATCTCCGCTACCATACTTTGCAGTGTAATCAGATTGTTTAAAAGTTCCATCTCTTAAACCTTGTAAATCACTTTCTAAATCTCTTACTTTAGCACCAATATCACCAGGTATTTCATCTAAACTTTCATAATCTTCAAAGTCAGGATTAGCTTCATATATATCTGATAATTTTTTATTTAAAGAAAATGAAATAGCTTTTTCTTGTAAACCTTCAGAAAAAGATGATATTCCTCCTAATACATTACCAAGTATTCCTCCGCTTTTTACAAAATCAAGAACATTATCTACACCCTTTTGTAATATATTTCTTTGATCTACCTCATTTGACATTTCAGGAACTCTAGGATCATCTACAGCAAATCTTTCTCCACCTGACATTATATAAGGTGAGTCGTTTCCATCATTTGATGGTAAACTAACTGGTTGACTTATAGGTGTAGTTGTTCTTGCAACAGAATATTGTTCTCTACGATTATCATCTCCACCGCCTCCACTATTATTATTATTACCACCTCCAGTAGTGTCACCAGTTCCACCACCACTGCTTTTTGAAATAGTACCCATATCACCCTGTAAACTATCTAGTCCGCCAGGTGCATTATTTGGTTTCCCATCTAAAGAACCATACAAATCTATGTCTAATAGTATTTTTTTTTCTCTTGGAGTAATATAAGCTAGTTCTGCAACAACATGATCTGGATCAGATAACCATTTTTTAGGTACAGTAACTTCTTCTTGTTTACCTAAATAATTATATCCACCACCTTGTATAGCAGGTTTGATTCTTTTTTTTTCAGATGGAGTTAGCCTTTGATCTTGATAATTTGTGTCTAGCAAACTCATTTATATTCCTTATAAAATAATTGATATTACAAATAAAACATACAAAGCTAAAATGTGATTAGCAGAGTTTTCTTGTATGTTATTTTGAATGTCATAAATAATTTTTCTAATCTTCATTATAACAGACCTCCTAATAATCCAAGACCTCCACCAAGCATAGCACCCACACCTGGAATAGATGAACCTAATACAGCACCACCTAAAGCAGTTGTTAAAGGATTTGAAGATACTTGTTGTGATCCTAAAGTTGTTGGTAGTCCAGTTGCAATCGGTGATACGAAACCTGCGTATTGTTGTAATGCTTGAGCTGGAGCTAATTGTTGTTGTCTTTGTAATGCTTCTAATTGTTGTCCTGTTTGAACTAAACTAGGTGCTTGAGATGCAATACCTAATTGTCTTCCTCTTTCAGTTTCATATTGTCTAAAAGCCAAAGGTAATGCAGCTTGAGCTACCTGAGTAACAATTTGTTGTTGCGACATTGGTGAACCTGGTGTTCTTCCTGCTGCACTAAATTGTGATTGAACTCCTGTTGCAATATCTCCAGCAGTTTTTTGTAGCAAAGGTGAAAGGAAAGGATTTAAATATTGACCACCTAATGTTGCAGCTAGTTGTTGTTGTGCTGCTGTACCTAATTGTTCTTGAGCAGCTAAACCCTGTAAAGTTTGTTGTGTAGGTGCAACGTAACCTGATGCTCCAACACCTTGATTATATAATTGTCCAGCTTCAGATAATATTTGTGCTAATGCTGGTTCTGCTGGTGCATAAGGGGTAACTTGTGATGTGGTAGTGCCTCCACTTGATCCTCCTCCAAAGCTCATTATCTGTACCTCTTTAAGTTAGGCATATTTTTTTTTAAAAATTGAAATTCTTTATCACTTATTGAACCTTTCATAATATTAGAAGTATTAATACCAAGTAACATTTTTTTCATTTTTTCAAGTTCAGCCTCAGAAACTGTACCTCTAAATTTTAATAATTTATTTCTAAGTTCGTTGCTCATTTTAACTCCTCTTGTTCAATTTTCTTTTCTAAAACTACATGGGTTCTTTTGTAGTTAAATAAATTTAAAACTC
>CENH01009279.1_pt1 | contig 22846 bp, 16 predicted proteins | sample 530171 | NCBI WGS metagenome assembly CENH01 (sample SAMEA2591132, study PRJEB7988) | marine metagenome | biome: marine biome (ENVO:00000447); feature: deep chlorophyll maximum layer (ENVO:xxxxxxxx); material: saline water (ENVO:00002010), including plankton (ENVO:xxxxxxxx) | depth 70 m | reverse complement strand
TGCGCCAGCTCCGCCGCCAGCGCCAGCGCCGCCGCCACTGGTTCCGCCGGTGCCGCCGCCAGTGCCAGCGTCGCTGCCGCTTTGTGCCATGGCCGCGCCGGAGGCGAGCAACAGGCCGCTGGCAATCAGTGCAAGTACTTGTTTATTCATAACTCGTCTCCTTGTTACGTGGGAAATACGACTTGGATTATACGCAGTTAAAGGTGAATGAAAACCCCCAAATCAGAGCCTTGTTTATACTGTGTGGTGGCGCCATGATGGCCTTTGGGTTGAGCCTGGCGGATGCGCGCTTCTGGATAGTGGTTGGCCCCGTTCTCGCGCGTCTGCGTTCGATAATAGTGCGCTAGTACCTTTTGAGCTTAGTTGTGTGAATTTGCTCACAAAGCTGTCATCAGGCTGGCGTAGATCACGGGGCTGGGCGGTCAGTTGTGGGTGGAGCCTGCCGCGTTGCAGGCCAAGGTGGGCGCGAGGGCTGTCTTATCGCGCCAGCTTCCTGGCTAAGTGGCGCGTCATGACCATGTGTCGCCTCGGGTAAGTCAAGTCTTGTTCGGGTGGCGGGCAGGCAATTATCATTGCGCCTCAATTGCCCGCCTAGGTTTTTCGGGGTGTGAGGTGATTCTATATGCGCAAGGTGAGAGCCAACTTACCAAGTTCAATTGAGAGCCGGCCGGCAGGCTGCTCGGGTGACAGGATGTCTGGACAACACGCAAACGCCTCAGGTTGGTACCTGATTCAATGCAAACCCCGACAGGATGAGCGGGCAGAACAGAATCTGCGCAATCAAGCCTTCAATTGCTATCGCCCGTTACGTCGCGCCCAGCAGGTCAAGCGTGGACGTCAGGCTGAGGTAAGTGAGTCCCTGTTCCCCGGTTACCTGTTTGTGCGGCTGGATCGGCTGCAAGACAACTGGTACTCCATCCGCTCCACCCGCGGCGTTGCGCGCCTGGTGACCTTTGGAACCGAGCCAGCGCTGGTGCCCGCTGATCTGATCAATCGCCTGCATGCGCACGAATGTGAAGCGCCTGTGGCCTGCCAATTTTCCTGTGGTGATGCCGTGCGCATTACTGAAGGCCCCTTCAGTGAGCTTGAAGCCATTTTTTTGCGCAATGATGGTGAAGAGCGCGCCATTCTTTTGCTTACTCTGCTGCATCGAGAGCAGCGCCTGAAAATGCCCCTGCGCAGCATTAAGTCAGCGGGTGGGCGGCCGGCGCAGGTCAGTACGTTTGCCGGTCGCTCTCTGGCTGGCGCGAAATATGCGTGATATTTCATACCGCTACTTTTTTGGTGTAGCGGTCTTGCTTTTATTTTCTCTGACTGTATGTCGTGACAAAGGATAGTTATCTGTGACTGTTAAAACAGCCGTTCTCCCCGTTGCCGGCCTCGGTACCCGCTTTCTCCCTGCCAGCAAGGCCATTCCCAAGGAAATGATCACGGTTGTCGATAAACCTGTTATCCAGTACGTAGTGGATGAAGCAGTACGCGCAGGCATTAAACAGATTGTGTTGGTCAACCACTCTGCCAAGCGGGCGATTGAAGACCACTTTGACGTGCACTACGAGCTGGAGAATGAGCTGGAGCGCCGTGGCAAGGACGAGCTGCTCAAGGTCATGCGTTCCATTCTGCCGCCGGACGTTCGTGTGATCAGCGTACGCCAGGGCAAGGCCCTTGGCCTGGGCCATGCCGTGATGTGCGCCCGTGAAGTGGTCGGCGATGCTCCTTTTGCCGTCATGCTGCCCGACGTGCTGGTTGATGCCGAGTTGCAACCGGCCGGCTCGGAGCCGGACCTGGCTGCCATGGTGCAGCGCTATCAGGCCAGCCAGCGTGCGCAGATCATGGTGGAGCAGGTGCCCATGGACAAGGTGTCGCAATACGGAGTGGTTGCCCTTGAGGGCGACGCACCTGCGGCCGGTACCAGCCAGGTGATGACGGGCGTTGTAGAAAAGCCGGCGCAGGCCGATGCACCCTCTGATTTGGCGGTGGTTGGGCGCTACATCCTGCCCGCGCGTATCTTTGAACTGCTGGCTGATACCGCTCCCGGCGCCGGCAACGAGATCCAACTGACTGATGCCATCGCCACGTTGATGAAGGAAGAGTCGGTAGAAGCCTACCGCATGCAAGGCGTGACCTACGACTGCGGCAGCAAAATCGGTTACCTGCAGGCGACGCTGGCCTATGCCAAGCGCCACCCGCAGGTAGGTGCCGAGTTTGCCGAGTTGCTGCGTCAATATAACGACTAACGCGGAGCCTATTGTGCACATCGATCTCTACGGCGACACCCTTTCTGCGTTGGTCACCGCCGGCAGCCTGGCGTCCACAGGACACAATGTGGTGCTGCGCATGCCCCAGGGGCGCGTGCGCCAGCAAATTATCGCCAACAAGGCGGCCTACAGCGAGCCGGGCCTGCGTCGGCTGATCAGCAGCGGCCACACCAGCGGCCGGCTGGTGTACGGTGACTTTGACGGTTTGCCCGGCGCTGACAGTCGAGCAGTCTTTCTGGCGCTGGACACCGACGAGTCGGCGCTGGCCGAGAAGATAGTCACGCGGCTGTCGCAGGTGCGCGAGCGCAGCTGGCTGGTAGTCAACCAGAGCCCGTTTGCGGTTGGTTTTACCGAGCACCTGGAGAAGCTGCTGCGTGCCGATGGTGGCGAAAGCCGTCGCTCGGTAGTGGCCCTGCCAGACTTTCTGCAGGAAGGTACCGCGCTGGATGGCATGCACAAGCCGCCGCAGATCATCTTGGGCTGCAATGATGGTTATGCCGAGCTGCTGGTAAAGGAAATATTCCGCCCCTTTAACCGTGACCGCGACCACTTCCTGGTTATGAGCCCACGTGAGGCAGAATTCACCAAGTTGGCCATCACCGGCATGCTGGTGACCCGTATCAGTTTTATGAACGATATGGCCAACCTGGCGGACTCGCTGGGCATCGATATCGAAAGCGTTCGTCAGGGCGTTGCGGCGGACCCGCGTATCGGGCCAGCCTACCTGTATCCTGGGGTTGGCTTTGGTGGCCCGGGGTTCTCAAGTAACGTGATCAACCTGGTTGATACTCTGGACGCGTCTGGTGTGGGTTCTTCCTTGCTCAATCAGGTGATTGAGATCAACGAGCGTCAGAAAGAGTATCTGTTCCGCCGACTTTGGCAGCACTATCACACGGACCTCAAGGGCCGCACCATTGCCATCTGGGGCGCGGCCTTCAAGCCGGAAACCGGGCGCATCGACAACGCCCCCATCATTCGTATTCTTGAGGCCCTCTGGGCGCAAGGCGCCAAGGTGCGCGTGCATGACCCGGAAGCCCTGCCGGCGTTGCTGGAACGCTACGGACATCATTCGGGGCTGCACTATGCCAGCCACCCCTACGCGGCAGCCGACGGCGCTGATGCGCTCATGGTACTGACCCAATGGAAAGCCTATTGGAGCCCTGACCTGGATCGTCTGCGCAAGGGCATGAAGCAACCGGTAATCCTTGATGGCCGCAACATGTATGACCCGGCCTACGTGCGTGAACACGGTTTTACCTATTACGGAGTAGGGCGCTAAGCCCGGAGGGATGCCGACATGAATGCCTTTAAAGCCATACCCGACACGGGGACGCAAGCTGAGCAGCAGGCCTGGGCTGACCTGAATATCCAGGCAGAGCGCCTGCGCCCTCTGCACCTGGCTGAGCTGTTTCGCGCGGATGAACAGCGCTTTGCCGGATTTAACGTGACCGCCGGCCCTCTGCTGCTGGATTACAGCAAGCAGCGTGTGGACTCGCTGGCACTGGAGAAGTTGTTTGCCCTGTCTGACAGTGCTGACCTGCGCGGCTGGATCGAGCGCTTGTTCAATGCCGAAACGGTCAACAACACCGAGCATCGCGCGGCCATGCACTGGGCGCTGCGCGTGCCTGCCGACACAGAGCTGAAGGAGCCGGTAGAGGGCGTCTATTCCGATGTGCAGTCGCAGTTGGATCGCATGGCTGCCATGGTCGACAAGATCCACAGTGGCCAATGGCGCGGCATGACCGGTGAAGTCATCACCGATGTAGTCAATATCGGTGTGGGTGGCTCGGATCTTGGCCCCCTGATGGTCAGCCGCGCGCTTAACGATTTTGCAATCAAGAGCAGCAAGTCACTCGGCATTCACTTTGCATCATCAATGGACGGCAGTCAGATGGCGCAGCTGCTGCAGCAGTTGCGGCCGCAAAATACGCTGTTCATTGTCTCGTCCAAGTCCTTCACGACTGTCGATACGCTTTACAACGCCAATACGGCGTTGGCCTGGCTGGAGCGCTCGCTGGGTAAATGCGCAGGGCTGATGCACTGCCACTTTATTGGCGTATCGTCCAAGCCCGAGAAGATGAGCGAGTGGGGTATTCATCGGGAAAACCAGCTGCAGATCTGGGACTGGGTGGGCGGTCGTTATTCACTGTGGTCCTGTATTGGACTGCCGATTGCGCTGCGTATCGGCATGGAGGGGTTCCGCCAGCTGCTGGCGGGTGCACACCTGATGGATGAGCATTTTCGCTCTGCGCCCTGGGCCAGTAATCTGCCAGTGCTGATGGCGCTTATTGGGGTCTGGAATACCAACTGCCTGGGCATCAACGCCCACGCGATCCTGCCCTATGATGGTCGTCTGGAAAAGCTGCCGGCCTATCTGGAACAGCTGGAGATGGAGTCTAACGGCAAGTCAGTCAACCGTGACGGCGAGCTGGTGCAGCTGCATACCTGCCCGGTGCTGTGGGGGGAAGTTGGCCCTAATGCGCAGCATGCGTTCTATCAGCTACTGCACCAGGGCACAGAAGTTGTGACCTGCGACTTTATTGCGCCGGCGCTGCGTTACCACGAGGCGCGCCATACAGCCGATGCAGAAGAGCTGGTCAGTCAGCATGAGCTGGCATTAGCCAACTGCTTGGCGCAGTCGCGCCTGCTGGCATTGGGAGAAGCTGCGTTGGCAGAAGAGGGTGAACTGCCGCACTACAAGCGTTATCGTGGCAACCAACCCAGCTCAACCCTGCTGTTGAAAGAGCTCAGCCCCTTCAGCCTGGGCGCCATGATTGCAGCGTACGAGAACAAGGTGTTTGCCCAGGCGGTGATCTGGGGCATCAACCCCTTTGACCAGTGGGGAGTGGAGATGGGCAAGAAAATTGCCACCGAAACCCTTGGGGTGATTAGAGGTGAAGCCGCCGCCGCAGCGCTCGACAGTTCCACCCGTGGGCTGATCGACTTTATCAAAGCCCAGTAAACCTACGAGCCGGGTGGACAAAGCCTGAGGCGTGTCCACCAAGGAGCTGCAGACAAGCGCTGGGAGGATTGCGAGTTTGATGGCGGACACGCTGCGCTCACTCCGCCCTACGACCGCGCTGGTCGCGCAGTGCGCAATCGCCCGTAGGGTGGAGAAGCCAACGGCTTGTCCACCAGCCCACGCCCCATTTACGGAAAGGCCGAGTTCCAACTCGGCCAAGAGCTTGCACCGTTGCTCCGCTGGTCGAGCAGGAGCTCGACCTTCCCGCGAAACCCTTTTGGGGCTCGCAATCGCCCGTAGGGTGGAGAAGCCAGCGGCTTGTCCACCAGCCCGTGCCCCATTTACGGAAAGGCCGAGTTCCAACTCGGCCACGGACGTGCACCGAGCCCCCACTGGTCAGGCACGAGTTCAACCTGCCCAGTGACCTGGCACCTTCCTCAGCTACGATACCCTTCCGGGTTCTGCGACTGCCAGCGCCAGCCATCGGCGCACATGGCTTCAATACCCAGTGTCGCCTTCCAGCCCAGCTCTTGCTCTGCCAGCGTCGGATCTGCATAGCAACTGGCGACATCGCCGGGGCGGCGGGCGACCAGCTCGTACGCTAACGTCTTGCCACAGGCTTGTTCAAAAGCCTTGAGCATTTCCAATACCGAATAGCCGCGCCCGGTGCCGAGATTGAATGCCTTGATACCCAAGCCTTGCTGCAGCCAGGCCAGCGCCCTCACATGACCATCCGCCAGATCCATGACATGGATATAGTCGCGCACCCCGGTGCCATCCACCGTGGGGTAATCACTACCAAATACGCTTAACTTTTCCCTGCGACCAACGGCAACCTGCGCAATATAGGGCATCAGGTTGTTCGGGATATCGCTGGGGTCTTCACCGATCAGCCCGCTGGGGTGAGCGCCGACTGGGTTGAAGTAACGTAGCAAAGCCACGTTCCAGCGCGGATCGGAGGTGTATAGATCACCCAGAATCTCTTCAATGATCAGCTTGGAGCGGCCATAGGGGTTGGTCGCACTGGTGGGAAAGTCCTCGCGAATCGGCAGTGTCGCCGGGTCGCCGTAGACCGTGGCCGACGAGCTGAACACCAGATTGAAAACACCCGCGCGCTGCATCGCCTGGCACAGGGTAACGGTGCCGCTGACGTTGTTGTGGTAGTAGCGCAGCGGCTGCGCGACAGACTCGCCGACCGCTTTTAACCCGGCAAAGTGAATAACGGCATCAATAGCGTGCTGCTCAAAAAGCCTATCCAGCAGAGCGGCATCATTGATATCGCCCTCAATGCAGGGCACATCGATACCCGTGATCGCTTGTACTCTGCGCAATGCTTCCGGTGAGCTATTGCTGAAGTTGTCCAGTACCAGCAGTTGATAACCGGCAGACAGTAGCTGAATGCAGGTGTGGGTGCCGATATAGCCGGCGCCGCCGGTGACTAAAATGCGGGCCGGAGAGCAAGCGTCAGTAGGCATTCTTGTTGATAAACCCTTTAAAGATCGTCAGGAATACAATCTTCAGATCTAGAAACAGCGACCAGTTGCGTATGTAGTCCAGGTCATACTCGATGCGCTTCTCCATCTTGTCGACGGTGTCAGTTTCACCACGCCAGCCGTTGATTTGCGCCCAACCGGTAATGCCAGGTTTGACCTTGTGGCGGAGCATGTAGCCGCTGATGATCTTGCGGTACTCCTCGTTGTGCGCGATGGCGTGGGGGCGGGGGCCGACGATGGACATTTCACCACGCAGCACGTTGATGAACTGCGGCAACTCGTCTAGAGAGGTGCGGCGCAAAAAAGCACCAAAGGGGGTGATGCGGTTATCGCCACGGGTGGCCTGGGTGACCTTGGCGCCGTTCTCCATCACCTTCATGCTGCGGAACTTCCAGACCTCGATGGACTTGCCGTCAATGCCGTAGCGCTTCTGGCGGAAGAGTGCCGGGCCGGGGGAGGTCATGCGTACGCAGAAGGCGATCATCAGCATTGGGATAGATATTAAGGCGAGAATCAGTGTCGCCAGAATGATGTCTTCGATGCGCTTGACGATGCGGTTGGCACCATCCATCGGGGTGTCGAAAATACTGATGCTCGGCAGCCCGTTGATGGACTCGCTGCGTGCGTGCAGCAGGTCAAACACGAATACATCCGGAATCAGGTAAACCGAGGCGGTGCTGTCGCTCAGCTCGTCGAGCAGCCACTTGATCTTGAGCTCTGCGCGCATGGGCAGGGTAATGTAGATCTTGTCGATCAAGCCGGCCTTGGCATCGCTGATGAGTTGTTGCATATCACCGTTAACCGGCATGGCCACGGCGGTGCCGGCCAGTGGAATAGCATCGCTGGTCTTGTCGTCATAAAAGCCCATCAGGTTCAGCCCCATCCAGGGTGTGCTGACGATGTTGTTTGCCAGGCGCTGGCCCAACTCGCCTGCGCCGGCAATGGCAACGGAGCGAGTGTTGTAGCCATGGCTACGCAGGTGCCGCATGATGTAGCGCAGCAATACCCGGTAACCCCACAGGCTCATCAGGCCCAAGGCAAACCACGCGAGCTTCCCCATATCGGGCAGCCGCGTGTTCTGGAAGAAGAAGTAGTCAGTCACAAAGGCGGCAGCAAAAGCGGCGGCCCAGTTGCCACCCACCTGGCGTAATTCGCGCAGGGAGTGCTCACCGCGCCAAGAGCCATACAGGTGGCTGAAATCGTTAATCAAGTAAAAGAGAAAAAGTGTGATCAGCAAGCTGATCCAGTGATCGCGGTGCAGTGTGGTCTCTTGAAACCAGAGCACCACAAAAAGTACGCCAGCAATGACGACCAGGTCCAGCCAGCGGTGCATAACCGCGAGCATCGGTTCATTGGAGCGGATGATTCCGTTCTGGGTAGGCTGCATGATCTATTCCTGCGAATGCACAATGTTCACAAACACTGTCGGCTGCGATCTGATTAAGAGTGTTGCTGGGGGAAGTGGTTTCACCCCTTTTTGCCCGACACGTTGTCGGGGCAAAACGCTATGACGAGCCTGTGACTCAGGTCGCATAGTATCGCAGAGATCGGCTGCCGAGTGGTGCCGATCTCTGTGGTGGTGGCGCTACAGACGCGTGTCAGGACAGCGCGTTGATAGCGTCCAGCAACTGCTTGGTTTGCTGCTCCATTAATGCCTGGTCAGCGCGGCTTTCAACGTTGAGGCGAATGACCGGCTCGGTATTGGATGCGCGCAGATTAAATCGCCAGTCAGCGAATTCAATGCTTACGCCGTCTGTATGGTCAACACTCAAGGCGTCACCGGCATACTGGGACTCTATGGTCTTGAGCACCGATGGGGCGTCTTTTACCTTGAGGTTGATCTCGCCAGAGGAGGGGTAGCGTGCAATACGCTCGTCGACCAGAGCTGACAGAGGCAGGCCTTTGCGGCACATGAGCTCAGCAATAAGCAGCCAGGGGATCATGCCGCTGTCGCAGTAGGCGAAGTCACGGAAGTAGTGATGCGCACTCATTTCGCCGCCGTAAATAGCATCTTCATTGCGCATGCGCTCTTTGATAAAAGCGTGACCGGCCTTGGTTTGCACCGCAACCCCGCCGTTGCTCTCTACTTGCTCTGCGGTGTTCCAGACCAGACGTGGATCGTGAATGATGCGAGCGCCTTTTTCTTTCTGCAGAAATGCCTCGGCAAGCAGGCCAACGATGTAGTAGCCCTCGATAAAGCGGCCTTGCTCATCGAACAGGAAGCAGCGGTCAAAGTCGCCATCCCAGGCGATGCCAGCGTCGGCACCGTGTTCCAGCACAGCATCACGTGTAGTGGCGCGGTTCTCGACCAGAATGGGGTTGGGGATGCCATTGGGGAAGGTACCGTCTGGCTCGTGGCAGATTTTGATAAAGGTAACGGGCAGGCCGGCAGCACCAAAGGCTGCCTCAATGGCATCAACCGCAGGCCCCGCTGCGCCGTTGCCGGCGTTGACGACCAGCTTAAGCGGGCGGTCAAAGGCGGTGGTGTCGATATAGCCCATCAGATGTTTCACGAAGTCCGCGCGGGTATCGACCAGCTCATAGCTACCGCGGTCTGCCTCTGTCACCGACGGGTCTTTGCCGCCAACCAGTTCGTAGCTGCTGGCTTCTGCCATTTCGCGAATGGCGGCAAGGCCGGTATCCGCCGAAATGGGCCGGGCCCCTTCGCGCACCAGCTTGAAGCCGTTGTAGTCGATGGGGTTGTGGGATGCGGTCACTTCAATACCGCCATCTACGCCTAGGTGGAACGTGGCGAAGTAGACTTCTTCAGTGCCGGCCAGACCAAGATCAAGAACGTTTACCCCTTCATCACGCAACCCGTTGGCGAGCGCTGCTTTAAGGGCAGGGGAGGTGGCACGCACATCACCACCTAGGACTATACGTTTAGGTTTGAGGAATTGCGCAAAGGCGCGAGCAACACGATAGGCGATGTCTTCATTCAACTCTGTGCCGAGCTGTCCGCGGATATCGTAGGCTTTGAAGCAATTAAGCGATTTCATGGGGCGTCTACATGCAGTGTAAATAAGGTGGTAAAAAACGCTGGCTCTGCTATGGGCTGAGAACTAGGTTGGCCGTTAAGCTCGGCCGTACTTGTCCTCAAATCTGACGATATCATCTTCACCAAGGTATGAGCCTGATTGGACCTCTATTAATTCTAAATTAATTACACCTGGGTTCTCTAGGGCGTGAACTTGACCGACTGGAATGTATGTAGATTGATTTTCAGTAATCAAGTACGACTCGTCACCGTTAGTGATTTTTGCAGTACCGCTTACTACGATCCAGTGCTCTGCACGATGGTGGTGCATTTGCACTGAGAGCTTGGCGCCTGGCTTCACGGTAATGCGCTTAACTTGGTAGCGATCACCGCTGTCGACTGAGTCGTAAACTCCCCAAGGGCGATAAACCTCACGATGCTCGAGGTGCTCGCGTCGATGATCGGATTTTATTTTCTCAACTATATTCTTAACGTTCTGAACGCTATCTCTGTGCGCAACTAAGATAGCATCTTTGGTTTCAACTATTACTAGGTTCTCTACGCCGACTGCTGCAACAAGGCGGCTTTCAGCTCTAACAAGATTGTTTTTTGAATCCTGTAAAATGGTATCGCCTTCGGAGCTGTTACCATTGGAGTCCTTAGTGCTAATATCCCAAAGAGCAGACCAAGACCCGATATCATTCCAGCCGGCATCGAGCGGTACGACGGCAGCATGCTCCGTCTTTTCCATAACTGCATAATCAATCGAGTCGGAAGGGCATTTAGAAAAGGCTGCTATATCAACTCGAGTAAATGTCAGGTCACTAGTGCTGGAGGCTAAGGAATTTTTACATGCCTCAAGTATGTCTGGGCGATGCAGCTCAAGCTCCTTTATATAAACGCTGGCGCGAAATAGAAACATCCCGCTATTCCAAAGGTAATTTTTAGACTGAATATACTCTTTAGCTGTTTCTGCGTTTGGTTTTTCTGAAAAACCGTCAACAGCGTAGGCGCCGTCTTCGATAAGCGCCCCCTTCTTTATATACCCATAACCAGTTTCTGGGTGAGTGGCAACGATTCCGAAAGTGACTAGTTTCCCTGCTTCCGCGAGAGGCTGAGCTGACTTTATGCTGCTGTGGAAAGCGGCAGTGTCTGCCAAGAGATGGTCTGCGGCTAGTACCAGTAGTAGTGGGTCTTCATTGTTCGACAGGGAAGAAAGGGCAGCTAGAGCTATCGCCGGTGCCGTATTTTTCCCTTCGGGCTCCAAGAGAATCTCAACGTTGTCTAATCCAAGTTGACGCATTTGTTCTGCAGCTAAAAACCTATGTTGCTCGTTGCAGATTAATAACGGTAACTGCATATCAAATGTTTCTGTACGCTTCACCGTAGACTGCAGCATCGAAAGGTCGGCGCTGGTTAGTTTGAGGAACTGCTTTGGATTCATTTGACGGGAAAGTGGCCAAAGTCTTGAACCTGTCCCTCCTGCAAGGATGACTGGCTTTATATTTCTCATCATGATTTCCTTGAGTTTACGGAGTTTTCTGGCTTGAACTTATGTGTATTTAAAGCAAGCTTAAATATCTTTAAGTCATGAAAGTATCGGCGCCAAAGGCGTTTGGGGTCCTGAGTAAGGCGATAAAACCACTCTATTCCCATCGCAGAGAAAAAGCGTGGAGCCCTTTTTTCTTGGCCTGTAAGAAATAAGAGCGAAGCGCCGATACAAAACCCCATTCCCGTACAGCCCGGGTGCTCTGAAATACGTTTTGCTAAGATTTCCTGCTGAGGGGAGCCGACAGCAAGGAAAACGTAATCCGCGGGATGGTCTTGTATGAATTGGCAGCAAAAATTAACTTCAGCATCGTCGTTAATAAAGCCCATCTTGGGGTTGTGGTGATTCACAAAGTGTAAGTGAAATCTTCTCTTTAAAGTCTCGATGGTTGATTTGTCGCCACCAATGATGGTTATTGACTTTTTTTCAATAGTTGATGATTGAAAGATGGAGGCTGTCAAATCGCTGCCGGTGACCACATCTTTTATCGGATAGCCTTTTATTTTTGCCACCCGTGCAACAATACGGCTATCGCAAAGGCTGAGCCAAGCACTGTCATATATGGACGTGAGTTCGGGTTTTTCTGTATTTCGAACTATGTGATCCGCGTTAGGTGTTACAATATATTTGAATCTGCTTTGTGAGTGGCTGGTTGCCTCAAGAGAGCTAAGAACTTCACTGTGAGACGCGAGGTCTATTGGGGTGCCAAGAAAAGATATTCTTGTGCAAGCCCAGCTTTCATCAATGTTTTTCACGCGTTTTCTCTCTTTAGTACATTAGCTCTCTTGCGATGGAAAAGTTTTCTTCGGCTCGCGACTTTATTTCCTGTAGCTTGCTTTCGTCGATATGGGATTTGGTGGCAAGTATGTAAGCATCCATCAATTTTTGTAGTGTGATGTCTTTGGCGGATACTGTAAGTTTAGGGCCTAATTCAAGGCCGTAGACGTCCTTCATTATCCCGTACGCCTTGCGGCTGTATGCGATACTCACTGTTGGGACTCCTTGCGACATCGCCGCAATAGTTGCATGAGTTCGAGTTCCTATGAGGCATTCGCAGCAACCAATAACTCCCTTGAGTTGGGTGGCGCTAGGCTCGCCGGAAAGTACGACTAAATCTCCACGCCTTTTCATCCGCTTGATCACTTCGTCGCATGCAATAATGTCGTTGTTGTCGGGGTTTTTTTCCATTACATGCGGAACTAGTATTAGCTTTTTTCCTAAATCAATTAAGGCATCACATAGTTGTGCAAAAGTTGCATAGTACGTGTCGTGGTCAAGGCCTGAGTATTTTATAATACCTTGACTTATGGAAAGCGCTACAAGGTTCTCACAGTCGTGGAGGTTATACCTGCTTTTCAAAAAATCTTGAGCGTCCAATTTCTTCAAGCTAGGTAGTGTAAAGGCAACATCGGCCGTCAAACGAACCTCTGTTTGAATGTCGATAGACTTCAGGTAGTCATAGGTCTCTTGCTCCCTTGCGCTGATCATATCGATGCTTGTAGCGGCCTTTAGGAAGTAGCTTTCGTCTTTTGGCTTGAACGGTCCTATCGAGTGGCTGCACAAATAAACTTTAGATTTGCTCTTGCCTGCAACTAAAGGGTAGGAAAGATGTTTTCTTAGGTTGCCATAATCGGAAGTGAAAATATCTCCTCCGCTGGCAACGACCAAGTCGGAGTTTCTTATTTCTTTTATTGACGCCGCGTTAACTCCCTTTACTTTCGGGATCGCACGCTCTAGTAGGCCTGAGACGCTGTAGGCTATGCTGTTAAGCGTCAAGTTGTTAGCGTGGTTCGGGGTGTTGATTAGATATGACCAGTAAGCATCCGCGAGCCCAGAAAATCTCCAAGCATCATATGTGGGGTCGTTGCTGTGAAGAGAGAATTTAGCGCCCTCGAGCTGCTTCGATATGCCGATGATTTTGGAAAGGACAAGTGCTTCACAGCCTCTGTTCCTAGCGCCAGTGTGGTTCGTAATAGATACTTTCAAGTTTGAACTCCTTTTTCTAGTCTGGACGCGGGTGGCTCCGCGATAGATAAAACGAAGCCAATTGCTGAGATTATTAGTTGAAACAAGAACAAGACGAGGCTGCATGCTAGTGCGAGTTCGACTGGATATCCGTAAACCCCGTTGAGGATGCCAATTGCACCAAGCTCTCGAAACCCTATGCCTGCGAATGAGAATGGTATCATCAGCGCAAGTAGTGTGGCCGCTCTAAAGAAAAGAGCTTCTGTAAGGCTTAACTCCAGACCTAGCCCATATAAAATTATTTGCTGGCTTTGCGCCACCAAAAGAAAAGAAAGTAGTGGCCAGAAAAATATGATACTTATGTTTTTTAGGTCTCTGTTAGATTTTCGCTGTTTTTTCTTTAGTGTGTTTGCGGAGATGAATAGGGTCCGCCTTCTTTCTTTAAAAAAATTCATCGGAATTTTCTTTGCGGTATAAGCAAGCCTCGCAACTAAGGTGGATGCTTGCCTGCCTTCTATTGCAAAAATTGATGCTACTAATGCGATGGCAGCGAAAATTAAACAGGCGGTGGCAAAGAAAACAGGCCAGCCAGATAGTTTGTGCGCTGCTACTATTCCCGGAAGAGCTATAATCGAGAATAATATTATGTACAGCGAGTTGAGTATTTTGTTTGTGATCACCGCAAGCCCTGACAGCGTATGGTTTATTCCGATTTTCATAAACAAATACCAGCGGACCACGGCCGTGGCTGCTGTCGGCATTACCAAAGAGTAAAATCTAATTATGAAATCTATCCTTAATAGTCTTAAGAATAGCATGAGTCGATTGGCTGGATTTTCGTGTGTTTGTAACTGCTGATAGATTTGGGCCGTATTTAATACGACGGACCCTATAATGTTGATCATAAGGGCCAGAGCTAAAGTGGAAAGTGCTATTGTCCCTATCGAATTAATCGCTGATTTGATGTCCAGTTTTAACGCTATCGCCGTTAGTAGTGCTGCGGAGATGGCGATTGACGCTACCCTTTTTTTGTTCATGTTAGTTTAAAGTATCTCGTAAAAATCTTCTATTTTGTTTCTATTTGATCTTGCGTATTTGGAGAGCTCGGGGGGCGTGCCAATGGCTATTAAAGTTCCTATAACCTCATTCTCTGGTATTCCGATAGCTTTGTGCAGTTTTATGTCTTGTGCTGCGTCGGCAGACCAATTTAGGAAGCATGTTGCTACTTTAAGTGCGTGAAGCGATAGGCAAAAAGTCATTGCGAACAGGCCAGCGTCGAAGTAGGGCTGGTTACGTTCGGATGCCCCTTCAAAATGGCGGATATTTGAGGTGATGACTGCTATGTGGCTGGCTTGGTGGCCAAATCCTCTATTTCCATTTTGCAGAGAAAGAGCTGCTTTCTTTTTGTCTGGGGATTTTAATATGTAGACTTTAGTCGTTTGTCTGTTACAGACTGAAGGAGTTTTACGAGAAATTTCTACTGCCTTCACTATAAGATCGTCAGGCACTGATTCGCCGGTGAAGTTGCGGCAGCTGTATCTGCTTTCTACGAACGCTTTAAAGGTGTTCCCATCTAGAGCTTGAAATAATTCGTCTCTGGTTATCTGAATGGTGCCGCCGGGACATGCTGGTGTAGCAGCAATTGAGTCTAAAAAACTTTCTGCTTCAATAGACGCTACATTGTTGTCGTTGTTGAAGTTTATGTACTCCCTTATGGCTGAAAGCGCTGAGCTTGTTGCCTCTGATTCGCCAAAATTATCTAGAAAAAAACCAGTGTTGTGTATAAGGCGTTTCATTACATCTTGGCCGAAGCCTGGTCTTGGTTCTGCTAATGCGAGACCTTTCTCAATGCGGTGGTAATCTTTCAGTATCATCGCGTTTAGCTTGTCTTTGGACGTAAGTAGGCCGTGAGATGAGTTATATCGTTGGTGGCGATAGTAGTCGTATATGTAGTTGAACGGTAGAGTAAAAAAGCTCTTGACGGATTTGAGTTTGCCAATGGTGCTGCTCGAGAGATGTTTCTTTAGTTGCGACTTCATGGATGCTTTCTTTGGGTTGGTGGCTGTGCTGAGAACGCATTTATGATTTCTGTGTTAGCGCTATATGGTTTTTTTGAGAAATATTCAATTGTATTGCTAAGCTTTGGTCGTTCGTTTTGGTGTCTTGATTTTTTATAAGTGGGATTTTTTGGTTTAGGTTGTTGGTGTGTTTAATTTCTTGGCTTGGAGAAAGATGTTATGCGACCGATTTTATATCTCTGTATCAAGACGTGCATCGCGTAGGGCGCGGCTAAGCCGGCAGTAAGTCCTGCTATTATATGCACGTGGTAATCTGTAACTCCTCCGAGCTTGTACAGCACAATGCGGGTGCCGCTCGCCGCAAGTATGTGTGCCAAGTATATAGACATTGACGCCACTCCCAGTCGCGCAAAAAAAACAAGTGCAGGCGGTTTTAATGATTTGCTTACTGTTATTACAATTAGGACTCCAATAAGAGCTAACGCTAATGTTAGAAAGCCTCTGTCTTGGTATGTGTGGCCTGAAGCATGTAAATAATATTGGCCGCATGCAAAAAGAATTATTGGGTAAATTATAAGGGCTTCTCTTTTGTTTTTAGTTGTGTTGCTGTTTATGTTGATTGAAACCCAGACGGCAGCTGCAAAATAAATATAGTTGTTTAATACGTTGTTCACTGCCGAAGGAAATTCGTAGTGGAGCGGCAAGAAATATCCTGTCACTCCAAATATTATGGCTAAGTTTGTGTGCTGTTTAGGAGTCGCTCTCTCAAGCGTGCTCGAAATAACGAAGCAAAGGAATAGAGCGTGGAGAAACCAAAAGTGGGCTATAGGCGCCCAAGGTATTGAAAAAATGTCCTGGATCGTGGTGGTGTTGTTTGTATGTCCAGACAGCGCGACCTCTAGCGAACCCTGTAAAATGCACCAAAGTAGGTAGGGGTAAGCTATTGTGTCAATTTTTTTTATCCAGAACTTTTTGGGTGTTGATCTTTTTTTGCTGCTTATGAAAAATAAGCCCGATAGGAAAAAGAACAGAGGCATATGAAATGTGTAGATTACACTATCTACTATTTTGGCTAGTTGGCTGGCCTCTAATATATTTGAGTTTACCAAGCCTCTTAATACATGCCCAAGTACGACTAAGATAATTCCTATGCCTTTGGCGCAGTCGATCCAGTCATCTCGTGTTGTCGTGGATGTATTTAGGTGTTTTTCTCTTGATTGTGTCATTTTAATTTTTTTGAATTGCTGTTTTTTTTGCATTGTATGCCGACTCGCAGGCATATACTGTAAAGGATATTATTATTATGTAATTGAGATTTATTAGGTTCTCTTGCATGGAGGCATTTACCCAGTAAATTATCCAAGCGCACTTTGCGAAAGGTGAGCTTAGCATTCCAAATATTCTAAACGCTGCTAGGATGAATGCGCCGGTGCCAATGAATCCGATTTGGTATACTAGTAGACCGATTCCACTTTCCGCTCCTCCAGCTAGCCAGGAATCTGTATCCAAGTCGCCCATTAGGAATATTTTTAATAAATTCCCGCTAGAGCCGACACCATTACCTATCAAAGAGCTTGGTCCAAAGCTCGTTATTGCTGAAACAATAGGGCTGACTAACCCGACGATGTGTACGTTCGCGGAGGTGTTGGCGGCGGATGCGAAACTGAGGTAGCCTGCTACTAAAACTATTGAGCCTACTATATAGATATAGTTTCGTTGTTTTATCTTTGTGGTCATTCCTGCCATTAGGCTTGTGGCGATTAGCCAGATCAGTGCTCCTTTTGATAGGCTGATTATCGCGGCAAAAGAAAACAGTGCGGCTAATAAGTATTTTCTTCCTGAAAGGAAAACAATACATAGCGCTGAGCTTATATAGCCAAAAAGTATCGGATCGTCTGATGTTCCAGGAAAACGGGCGATTACGTGGTCGCCTAATACCGTCCACCAAGTTAGTGGTAGTCCGTTATACAAAGAGAATCCTTTGTTTCCTTGGTGTTCTGAGAAGAATTCAGTCGGTATCAGCTGGAAGCTGATTAAATAGCCAAGAGGAATGCTTAGAAGGACCGCGATAGCTAGCCCCTGATAGTTTTTTACGCTTGGTTCGGTGATTTTTTTCGAGGATAGGTGGTATTGCAGGGCTGCTGTCGATAATATTAGCGGTATATATGTGTTTGCTAAATATTGCAATTTCACGCCGGCCTGTTCTACGGGTAGCATTGTCGATATTAATATAGAAAAAGTTAGTAAGACGATTGGTGTTGGCGGTAGGCCTTGTCTTTTTATGTGGTGTGAAATTCCGATGCTCATGGCTGCACAAATTAATATGCTTTTTAGAAGTGCTAGGCTTATTCTTAGTGAGCTTGTTTCTATTTCGAAGTAGTGAGGTAGTGTTAGAGTTAAGTAAAATGCCGAAAAGTAATAACTTGTTAGTATGATGAAGGAGGAAGTTAGTGGGTTTTTTCTTGATTCTGAGGCGTGGGTTAGTAGTGCAAGTAAAAAACTGAATGTTGCGGAGACTAGTAGCGCGCCCGGTAGCTCTCCAGTAAGCACTGCAGCGACTGCAGTGCTTAATCCTATGATTATGGTTGTGGCTATTAGCGTTAATAAATGCTTCCACGATTTGCCGTTGGCACTAGTCATTTATTTCTCGGGCTTGTATTCATAGTTGTAGTAGCCGTAGCTGCCATAGCCATATGCAGATGCTTTCTTTTCGACAGCGTTAAAAATGGCGCCCTTTAGCTGGATATCGTTATGTTCAAAACGCCGCATGGCCACCTCAATTTCTTTTGCTGCGTTCACCGCAAAGCGCGTAACTATCAGGCTCATACCAACCTGCCGACCTACGATGGCCGCGTCTGTTACGGCGAGAATAGGTGGTGTATCGACAATCACGATGTCGTACTCGTCTTTGACGTTGTCCAAGAAACTAGTGAAGTTGGCGTGCATCAACAGTTCCGAGGGGTTAGGAGGGATCTGGCCTCTCGGTACTATGTCCAGCCCCTCTACTTCTGTTTTGTAAATGGCATCATTGCTAGTGATACGAGTGGCTAGCAGTTCTGACAGCCCATTTTCAGCGGGTAATTTGAACAGTTTGTTCAGGTAGCCTTTGCGCATGTCGGCATCAATCAATAGTACCCGTTGGCCTGCTTGGGCCATGATGGCCCCTAGGTTGGCGGAGACGAAGGATTTACCGACGCCAGGGCTGGGGCCAGAAATCATCAGAATGTTGTTTTTTGCTTCGAGGCGTGCGAAGTGCAGGCTGGTGCGCAGGCTGCGAAGGGCTTCGATCGCCAAGTCGGCTGGGTTGGTCATCGCCAGCAGGCCAGAGGTCGAAGTAGTAGCAGGGCGGCGGCTTTTTACATTGCCTTCGACTACTTCCTGATCTCGACTGAAAGGAATAGTTGCGTAGACCGGCAGGCCGAGTTGCTCTATGACATCTGGGTCTTCGACCCCACGGTTAAGGGCTTTGCGTAGTAGCACTAGAGCGACGCCGATAAAGCCGCCTAGCAGTGTTGCGATGATAGCTAACAGGGCTTTTTTGGGTTTGACGGGTTGTTCAACATTAACGTCTGCGGTGTCGATAACGCGGACATTCCCGACAGTACCGGCGCGCAGCACGTCCAGCTCCTGAGTGCTGTTGAGCATGGTGGTATACACCTCGGTAGTGACGGCAACGTCACGAGTGAGGCGCAATAATTCCTGTTGGGTGGCTGGTAATGACTCTACCTTACTGGTCAGCTCTGCCTTCTGACGCTTAAGCTGTTCCATTTGGTCAAGCAGCGCCTGATAGGAAGGGTGTTGACGGGTAAATCGGCGTTCCATTTCCGCGCGCTTAAGGTTTTGCTCGGAGATCAGGGTGTCCAGCTCGACAATTTGGTCCAGAATGGCTTGGGTTTCAATGGTGATGTCAACTGATTTGGTGCTGGTTTGATACTCATTGAGCGCTTGCTCATAGCGCTCCAGCTCTTTACGCACTTGAGGCAGTTGCTCGCGCAGAAACTCAAGGCTTTGCGCCGCTTCTGCAGAGTTGCGTTCGACGTTTTGGCGTACATATAGTCGGCTGACTTCATCCAGGATGCTGATGGCATATTGCGGATCGTCGTGCTGCATGCTCAGGCTGATGATGCCCGAGTCCTTGCCCCGTTCCGCCGCACCTAGCTGTTGCTGGTAGTCAATGATGGTATTTAGTTTGCGTTGCTTGATTACGTCAAAGCGGGTTTCCGGCCGTGCGTTTAGTGTTTTTACCTGCATGGTAAAGCCGCTGCTGCTGACCTGTTCTCCCACGGCGCCTTGAAGGAGAATCTCTCCGTCATCGTTGTGAAGGGTATAGGTATTGTCCGCGCCCACAACGAGTTCTAATGGCTTGCTCAGATAACTATTTGGTACGTCAAGCTGGAAGATGTCGACGTTCTCACCGCCCCAGGCAAAGCTGTCAAAACCAAGCAGTGGTGAGGCTATTTCACCTTTGGTTTCCGGCTCATAGCGGCGGGCCATCCAGCGGCCAATGATGGGGAAGTAGTGAGGCTCGACAATGATATCCAGCTTCAGGTTGTCTACTGCTTGCCCAATAACCGCGCGCGATTTCAGCAGTTCGATTTCCGTTACAGCCTCAGGAGTACTGCCGAGCATATCCGACAGCTCGCCAAGCCCTGAGAGCGTGTTGCCCGATTTCTCTTCAATTTGGATCAGCGCGTTGGCCTGATAAACCGGTGTTGCCAACAACGCATAAGCCAAACCGATAACTGCAAAGCAGACGGTAAAGCCAATGATGATCCATTTACCATCTATCAGTGCGCCGAGCAGGGCCAGGAGATCGATTTCGTCGCTGTCGTGCTGTTGTGCCGTAGGCGGGGTGTTGTTCTGCATGTAATCCCTTCGGAAATCAGGAGTTGGATTCTTTAGTGTTTGTTATAGGTGCTTGGCCCAGCTGGTGACGCCTTGCTGGACCAATTGATAAACGTGCTCAAACGCGGGCCGTTGCTGGCGGTAGGGGTCGGGGATCTTCTGATCGCCTTGCCATTTGCCGAGCAGGAAAGTTTTGCCGCGTGCCTCTGGGGCTATCTTGAGTATGTCCTGCACATGGCGTGGTTCCATGGTGAGGATGAGGTCGTACTGATGTGCCATCTCGCGGGTGAGCTGCCGTGCCTTGTGATCAGGGTGGTCACCACCGTGTTCGCGCAGCACCTCCAAGGCGGTGCTGTCCATGGGCTTGTCGACCAGGGCGCCGACGCCGGCTGAGGCGACACGGATGTTTTTACCCGCCAGCTGATCTCGAAGCATGGCCTCGGCCATGGGGCTGCGGCAGATGTTGCCCACGCAGACGATGAGGATGGAATTGAACATGTTGCTGCTGTCTCTGCCTTGAGTTGCGGCCTTCTGTGCTGTGGGTAGCTCGGAGGGCAGTTTGACTGTATCCATGGCCCCGGTGGGGGTCAAGCTTGCTGTGGCGCTAAAGTGATACAGGCCCGAGACGCATTGGCTGCACAAAAAACAGGCGTTCAGGCACGCTACCGCCCCAGGATTTACAGTCTTCATCCTGAGGACTTTGCTTGCTTCTGGCCTTGTGTGGTGCGGCGCCAGAAGGGCGGTGATGTATTTTAGGCCGGCTTAGTATGTTTAGGTAAGGTTACTTTTTTGTGACCTTACGGATACTGCAACTCTCGTTAAAACAGCAGGTTGGCGGCGCAGTGCGGCTTGGGCTGCGCGCCGGGTGCTTTGAGAGGGGATGTTCGGATTGGTTCCGAATCTTCTTGAAGTGCGCCAGCGGCGCTGCAATCGGGCTGTCACCGGACTGCCTTATTTAAAAACGGTGCGCAGTTTACCTTGTTGTGCGCCATTTTTGGGCGCGAATTTCGCTCGAATTAAAGTGCTTTGGTCTATCACGCGGGTTGGCTGCCAGTCTGGCCGTTGTCGGTCAGGCTTATGCAAGAAGTGTACCTACTCGACCGTCACCGATTTGGCCAGATTGCGCGGCTTGTCGACGTCTGTCCCTTTGACCAGTGCGACGTGGTAACTGAGCAGTTGCAGGGGCAGGGTGTAGAGCACCGGGGAGACGCATTCTTCGACCCAGGGCAGGCCGACGGTCTGGACGCTGCTGTCGCCGCTGGGCTCGATGGTTTCGCAGGCGAAGTTGATCAGCTGGCCGCCACGGGCGCGGACTTCTTCCAGGTTGGAGCGCAATTTTTCCAGCAGGCTGTCGCTGGGCGCGACGCTGACCACGGGCATGTCTTCGTCTACCAGTGCCAACGGGCCGTGTTTGAGTTCGCCGGCGGCGTAGGCTTCGGCGTGGATGTAGGAGATTTCCTTGAGCTTGAGTGCGCCTTCCATCGCGATGGGGTAGTGCGGGCCGCGGCCCAGGAATAGCGCGTGGTGCTTGTTGGCAAAGCGTTGGGCCAGTTCGGTAATCGCAGGCTCCAGGCCGAGTACCGCCTCGACCTGTGCTGGCAGGGCGCGCAGTGCGTCGACGTTGCGGGCGACGTACTCGGTGCGGCCACGTGTTTGTGCCAGGGCGGTGGTCAGCCACAGCAGGGCGACCAGCTGGGTGGTGAAGGCCTTGGTGGAGGCGACGCCAATTTCGGGGCCGGCGTGGGTCAACAGGCGCCAGTCTGCTTCACGCACCAGTGAGCTGCCGGCGACGTTGCAGATCGCTAGAGTGGCGAGATAGCCCTGGTCCTTGGCGTAGCGCAGGGCAGCCAGGGTGTCTGCGGTCTCGCCAGACTGGGATATGGTGATCAGCAGGGTGTTGGCGGGCACGACCACGCTGCGGTAGCGATACTCGCTGGCCACTTCTACCTGACACGGCAGGCCGGCTTGCTCTTCGATCCAGTAACGGGCGACCAGGCCAGCGTGGTAGCTGGTGCCGCAGGCGACGATATGGATGTTGGCAATATCTGCCAGGCGGGTTTCGGCTTCAGGACCGAGAACCGCGGTCAGAACGTGATCGTCGCCGAGCGTGCCGGCCAGGGTGTCGCTGATCGCCTGAGGCTGCTCGAAGATCTCCTTGAGCATGAAGTGGCGGTACTCGCCCTTGTCCAGGCTGTGCGCGGCGTGCTCGTAGCGTGCGACCGGCCGGTCCACGCTGTTGTGCTCGCGATCCCAGATTTCGCATTGCTCACGGTTGACGCGTGCGCAGTCGCCTTCTTCCAGATAGCGGAAGCGGTCAGTCACCTGGAGCAGGGCGAGCGGGTCGGAGGCCAGGTAGTGTTCGCCGCTGCCTTCGCCGATCACCAGCGGGCTGCCCATGCGCGAGCAGTAGAGCGTGTTGGGTTCTGACTCGTGGATAACCGCCAATGCATAGGCGCCGTGGATGTCTGCCAGGGTGGCGCGGAAGGCGTCCAGTACGTTGGCGCTGTCAGCATAGTGGTGCGCCAGCAGGTGGGCGACCACTTCGGTGTCGGTCTCGGAGGTGAACTCAAAGCCGAGATCCTGCAGGCGTTTGCGCAGCGGGGCGTGGTTTTCGATGATGCCGTTGTGTACCACGGCCAGGCCGTTGGAAATATGCGGGTGCGCATTGTGCTTGGCCGGCTTGCCATGGGTAGCCCAGCGGGTATGAGCGATACCCAGGGTGCCGCTGACCGGAGTGGCTTGCAGGGCGCTCTCCAACTCTGCCACCTTGCCGACGGAG
>CENH01015372.1_pt1 | contig 23415 bp, 26 predicted proteins | sample 530171 | NCBI WGS metagenome assembly CENH01 (sample SAMEA2591132, study PRJEB7988) | marine metagenome | biome: marine biome (ENVO:00000447); feature: deep chlorophyll maximum layer (ENVO:xxxxxxxx); material: saline water (ENVO:00002010), including plankton (ENVO:xxxxxxxx) | depth 70 m | reverse complement strand
AATCAATAACTTACGTTTTCCGAACTACTGTATAAGGTTACAAGTTCCAACACTTTATTGGCGTGTAGCTTTTCGTACCAGGATGGCACGCGACGATCCCTTTTTTGTCAGAATCAACATAGAAAACTAAACTCCATTTATTTGCGCCTGGCTCGAGGGGTAGATCTCCCAGCCTGGCTTTTAGTTGCGACTCTGATACGGTTATTTGTTCACCCTCTGTAGAAATCACACCATCACTGCAAAGTATTTCTATTTTAGATATTGAGTTATTTTCCCAGTCCAAGTAACCGTCTTCGCAAACAGCGATGCCTGCCCCATTAGATGGCTTTACTTTAATTATTTCTCTGTTCGCTCTATCTTTAAAAGCCACCAGATCGCCATGGAAATAAAGTTCATAGTCCAATATAGCTAACTTCGCCAACGCTGTATCTTCGGTGGGTAGGCTACCGAAAACGCCTAACGTACCCCATTTACCCAGAATCATTCTGTTACTCCTTCAACGTGAAGACCTGCACCTCTTGTATCTTTATCATAGGAGTAATACTCGACGGCTGTGCCGACTGCCACATCCGGTAGTGAAATGGACGCTGCGCCGTCTACCCATTCCGTATCAGACATGAACACTACCCCAGTTGACGGTACAATGACACGGGTTTTATACGTACCATCTGGAATGTCTGTTAGCGTCATGTTGATAGTGGAAATAACAATCATATCAACATTGACTAAATCCGCATCGCTCAACAACCCATTACTATCAATAACAGTGAGACTAAAGGTTAACGTTTGTTCTGTGTCAATATTTGGCGCTGTGAATGTCGGGTTAACTTCTGTCGCATCGGATAGCGTTACTGATTCGCCGCCAGTCTGCACCCATTGATAACTAGCAATTGTAGCTGGGGCGATAGCGGCTGATGCCGTACCATCTAACACCACTGTTTGACCCGCTACAACATCAGATTGATTAATCCCGGCATCAGCGATAGGGCGCAAAGCACGATCGTCACGAGAATATGTATTGACTTCAATGCTCTCGAATTCAATTTCACCTACTGCCGCGTCCTCGTTGCTGAATATAAGAGCAGGCTGCAATGCAGTAGTTAAATCCAGCGCCTCTAAATCCTGCTTCAGAATGATTGATTGCCCGTCCATGACATAGACATAGCGCTCGTTTGAGTCAATACGTAAACCATAATTTTGGCGGGATGTAGGGTACTCCTCGCTGCCTGATTCGATAGTGCCAGCAAGTTTTCTTGTGTCATGAGTAGTAGCTACCCCGTCTACATAAACAATTAACTGCATATAGTCGGTGTTATCTGCGAGCGTAGGCCACTTCATAACGATACCGTTTTGAAGGTTTGCAGGGTCATCAACAAGCCCAGCCATGCCGCCAATGTCGTGCGAAGTAGCGCGTCCCTGTCTACGCATCATCATCTCTGTAATGTCTGCACCGGATAGCGTTACCGCTGCGCCAGTAACGTAAGCGTCATCCCCGTTTGCTGGCAGTGCAAATGATACGAGGTTACTTCCGTTAAGGCTTAGTGAAGTATTGGCGCTAGCTGTTAGTCCTGAGAAATCATTTGTATCATGCGATTGAATGTTAGTTTTGTCAGCAAGAGTTCGCGATAGCCGCCATGTGTAATCGACTTCCTCCATTTGAAGTAGGCCGGTTGACGATACATCATCAATCGAAAACGCTTTATACATAGCGTACGTAACGCCATTATAGCTAAACTGCTTGAAATGCTTCATCTCAGCACCATCAAACTCAGCGGAACCACCTAATTTCGTAAATTTATTAGGTTGAGATACGACGTTAAAATCATCATCTATTAGCAACTCAATAGGGTAAATCGGCTCGTCCTGTCCACCCTCTGTTACATATTTACGAAGCGCAAACGTCATGCGCCAATATTCACCCTCGCGAACCAAATCTTCAATAGAGTTCGTGCGAAATGACCAGTCTACGCCATCCCAACCGATAGGCGCAAAATCAATGACCTGCCCATCTACTGACTGGCCTAGCAATTTAATGAAATCCCAATTCTCTAAATCGTTAGAGCCATAAATTGCATCACCGCCCCCATGAGAGGCGTTAGCAATATAATCGTAAGGCCATTTTGATAATGGGTTATCAATAAACCGCATATAGCCTGTATGACCTGTGCCCTGCTCTAGTGCTGGGTTGTACGTGATTGCGCTTGACTTTTGGCGGGTGAAATCAATGCCGTTACCACTAGTAGCTAGATGCGTGTTTTGTACACCTGACGGATAACCATCAACCATAACAGCTTGCGTGTGATAAAACATTTTAACCACACCGTCAATAACGCGCACAGTTGGCGTTTCGGTCTGTTGAAACTCTGCGTCTGCGTAAATTGGGCAAGTCTTAGTCGTGATATGGTCAAACTCAGCACGATTTGCTACGTCCTGCCATTCTTCCCATGCAGCGGGGTTAGTTATCGCGCCAAGTGTCGAATTCCACACGCGGACATAAATACCACCTAAACCGCTACCGTGGTCGGCTGATGAATATAAAATCCATGGATAAGTTGATGTAGGCCAGTTAGGAAAGTCAGCGGTTGAAACAGGATAAGGCCAGAACTCTTCCGTTGCTCCTGCTGCCACAATTTGAGAGTGAATGGGTAACAACTCTCCCAGCTTTGTAGCCAATAGCGCTTTACCGTCTTGCGTTAGGATTGGGTTAGGGCTGATTACTTCTGACGTGTATCTAAAATCATCTAGCTGATAAAGGTCGGTATCAGCCCTAGCAACCATTAAATCGCCCGTTAATCCGCTAACATCTGTCCATGAAACAATTGGGTCGCCGTTGATATAAATAGTAATTAGATCGTTATTATCAATTGTCACCGTCATTTCAACGCGAGCGCCTTGCTCGTAGTCAGGCTCGACATAATTAGGTAATATCGCTTCCGCTCTAACAACGTTTGTAGAATCTATACGGGTTACAATTCTAACGCTTCCATCTCCGGTTCTAAACAAACATCCGATGTTATTGTTATCATCTACATCACTAGATCGAACTGAAACTCCAGCGTTACCGAACGACGTATTTTGCGGGAAAATCGAGACCGTTACACTACCTGTACGCCCCCTTGCCAGCCCCAAACGCATATTATTCTCAGTGGGCACCACGCGCTTATTAGTGATAACCCCGTTACCTCTAAGCAGTACGCTGCCGGGAATATCGCTTATCGCTGTGCCATCTGGATAATTGAATGTTTCGATTGCCATTATTAAATCTACCTTCTAATTAGCTGTTACTTCGCCAGTAAATGTTATTTTGTACAGTGGTTTCTTAGAGTAATCTTCTAACGCTACTGTGTTTGTTTTCAGGCTGTCGAACACGACCCCGTTTAACACTAAAGCTGCATGTAGCTCATCGTTATTGTGTGTAAACGCCCAAACTTCACCGCCGATTTTCTTTTGTAGTGTGAAGGCAAAATCCTCACAATCACCGTAAAATGGCTTGTCTATTCTTTCATACGCTATGTATTCATCTTCGATGTCATCAACGTAGGTGAAATTACTTAGCGCTTCGTAATACGCTTTTTCTGCCTCGCTACTATTGAAATACATAAATGCAGCAAGCAGCAAAAGGGCAAGGACTATCAATATTGCAATCTGTTTCATATCGCCACCTATTATGGGTTTGGGTCGTAATTGCTGAGTGCTGTAATTAAACTGTTAAACTTAGTTGTCAGCGCGTTCAAATCATCTTGAAGAGCCTGCACATCACTCGCAGTTGAATCTGAAGCGCTAGAAGGTAGTGCTGATATTTGTTGCAACTGGGGCATTTCGTATCCCACTCTATATTCGTCCATAGCGATAGCGTAGGGGGCTTCGTAGTTCCCATACCTATCAATATCCGTCACCACCGCGCGGATTTTTAGAAAGAAATGAGGGGCCCGTTGAAAATTACCAATCCAATGAAGCCGCATTGAACCGGTGTAATCTTCGCTATTAACAAAACCATATCGTATCGTTTTCGTATTGCCTGGCACTTCAACTCTAACTGTGCCACCTCGCTCATAGTTTGATGAGAACTTGCCTGGTGAAAACCAATCACTTTCAATGAGAGCATCGTTTTCATCAAAACACTGAATAACAAACCGGCCATCGCCGTATGTTGAATATGTACTAGTGATAAATAGGTATTTTATTTCAGGCGGAGTGTTTTCCGTTGATGTTGTGCCAAATGGGCTTACGTCAAATTCGTTATAAAGGTGAGCGCTCGTTAGCGGTTGATCATGATTAGATAAATACGTTAAAACCCACCCATCTGAGGGAGTGAAAGACATTTGGCCGTTTTGCCACATTCTTGTAGATAGTGGCAACTTATCTTCAATACCGCAGGTTTCTATATGAATAGGCGCCACATTGCGGGGCATGTTCCCCATGTTATCAAATGCGATTGGGCTTATACCCTTTCCATGGCTTAATAGTGAAGGAGCTATCTCGTGTTGCGCAGGATAATCGGGGTCATTATTAGTATCCCAAACGTTGTACATGTACGTTTGCAATGCATCGGTATTAAATGCGCCAATAGTCGCATTGTCTGTTTTTCCATAAATGAGCTTGATAAACGCAATGTTTTTTATCTTGTACGGGTGTGGTGATGTAATTCGGAATCCTGGGACACTCGATACAATAATTGCGGCGCCTGAATCATCATGCACATAGTCTCTTTCAATTATTTCGTAGTTTGTTGAATCGATTACAGTACCGTCTGTGGTGCACGCATACCCTTCTGCCATGTCCTCGATATCAGTGCCAATAAACTCAAATGTACTGCCTTGCTCCAACTTACACAAACTCGTGTTATAAGGATTTCCATGCCCCGATAACTGACCGCCAATAAATTGAACGTTAGCGAAGCCTTTGAATAGCATCTGGGTGCCAGTCTGATTTTCAGCGGTAGCAACGGGTATTTGTTCACCTGCGTCATTAGTATAAACAGCAGATCTTGCGAATGCTGTTGGGCCATTACCGTTTAAAATGCAATTACGAAAATGAATAGGTGCATGATGAGCATATGCCTCACCTTGTTGAAACGAAACTAACCGCCATCCAGAAAAATAATTCCCATCGAATCGACATTCCTCTATCGACATCTGGTTAATGCACTCACCCTCTGGCACGTTAACCCCCCATCGACACGAATACACCGCGACACGATGTAGCCACATTTTTTGGTTATCGCCAACATCGCCAGTGAACAATAGACCCACGCCGAGATAAGAGTTTGAGCGAATATGAAACTCGCGAATACTTCCCCTGCATCCTGAGAAATGAAACAGTGCCGTTTTTTGATCGTAAGGAATAGAGTTATTGGAAAAATTAGCAAATAGCTGCGTTAACTCTCGACCCGCACCAACAATATTGAGTGTTGTAAATATCTCGATAGGATCATTATCAATATTGAAATACCAGCACCCTTCTGGAATATAGATAGTTCTACAACCAATGGCGATTGCGAAATCTCGACAGCGCTCGAACGCAGCTTGATTATCTATTTTTTCCGAGGGCAAAGAGCCAAAAAAATAACTGACTCTTCCCCCTGCGTCCCTGTGTCCAAATAGCCCGAAATCTACGTAGTTTAAACGGTCAAACGTAACTCCCTGCCACGTAAACCAATGCACCGTGTCGTCTTCGGGTTGAGGACTGTTTTCAGTAGCTATATAGCCAAGTATGCAAACATAGGGTTTGCCGTTAGCACTGATTGCAATTTGTTTTTCAGAATAGGTAGTATTGGTGAATAAGGAAGCATTAGTATAATCAATAAAAGCGGTTGATGATGCGGTATTAAATTGATCTTCTGCTTGATCAATCAACGCATTCACCGCATTTGCTACATCTTCACCCGTACTATTACCGGGCGTTCCCTTTGCTAACGCCTGTAATTTTTCTATATCAGCCATTGTTTTAGCTACTCAACTGTAATTCTTGTTACTGCGCCGCTGGATTGCAGCGTGAACGAACTCTTGGCGGCATTGCCGCGAGGGAATGAATCGGATAAATTTGACGGTGTAAATGAGGCGGTGAATTCCTCTCCATCAGCAAACTCTATTGTGTAGTTGGATTTTCGACCTGACTTAGCATCTTGACGCATTTCATGATAAGCGGCCTGGTTGGTGTAAATAATTGAACCGGAAACCACCAATTGCCTGCCTACCAATTCGTTATTTAAGTAAGATATATAAGGCGTGGTTGAAGCGTTATTGAGTTGTACCAAAGAACCCTGAAATGCTATCGAAGCTTCTAGCTGACCAATCAGAACATTGCCATCTTTCCAGATGATGCATTTTGAACCGTTGTAATGCTCACCAATACGAATTCGGGTTGCCAGCTCAATGCTGTCATATAACTCAACATCGAAATACAGTTCACCAATTAACGTTTCAATCATGATATAGAATTAGGGGTATCACCCTCACCCTGGATGTATCGCGATAAATCACCATCGGTATAAACGTTGATCGTGCTGCCATTGGCCTCCAGCGCCTTGCCAGCTAAACCACCGGCATAAGCGCCCGCCTCTCCCGGTTGGCCGGGGCCTCCGCCAGCGCCAGCTAAATCGAAAGCTTCGCCTCCTGAACTTGCTGAACCGTCCTGCCCTTCGACCCCAGTATGTCCCTGCCCGCCTGTGCCTGGCTTGCTACCGGAGCCGCCACCGCCACCATGATGAATGACACTGTATTTAGGCTCGTACCCTTCGGGTGCTGCACCACCACCGCCACCTGGGGCTTTTAAATAGCCATCGGCGGTGTATGAGCCATTACCAAAATCTGGAGTAGTGCCACCCAGATAGATATTTACAGTTACACCGCTAGTACCCAATAGTGTTGTGCCGCCGTTTTCACCTGCACCTCTAGAGCCACCATTGCCGCCTCGCCCTATTGATATTGAGCCATCAATAAATACCAGGTTAACAATTGAGCCAGACGGGAATGAGCCCACTGAAATGGCTTGATTGAAGGTGTTTTGGCCGTAAACTTGCTTTGAAAAAATAAATGTGAAGGTGTCTGCAGTAACGGGGCCGCCGGCTATCGTGTATAAATTATTGTCATATTCAGCGTTTACTATTAAATCTGAGCCAGCGAACGCGCCGATGTAAGGGTTGTACGTTACGGCTGTAATTTTATAGCTGCGGCCAGTGCTAGACGTTGGCGCTATCTTTATGATTTGAGATCGCAATCCTGTGACTGGGTTGCCGTAAAAATCCTGATTCGAGGCTGTATTAATTTCTACAACATCCCCCAGCGAAAAATTAAGGTTTGCTTCTTCAACAGTGCCAATAATTTTTTGTGGGCGATTACTGAAACGCTGGGCATAGCGAACGGTGGTTAAATCAGCGGTTTCAATATTGCTGAGTTTGTTGGAAAGTATGATTGATTTACCCAGATCTTTAACTTTCTCTGCGTTGTAATACAACTCACCCTCAAGGGTTGTGTCATACGCTAAACTAGAGCGGGCGAAGTTGGCATCATCGTCACTTTCAGTGATTTTTCTTTTGTCGTATTGCAAAAATGCGCGTGAGTAATAGAGTTCGGCGTCTTCATCAATGCTGATGGACCCGTAATTAATTTCAATACCTTCGCGTAAAATGGCAGACGTTGTATTCCATGGGCTGGTTGCTTTTATTACTATTTTACCCGTGGTCAAATCTGTCCACATGTCCAGCATTAACGTTGCGCAGAAGTCATCTAGGAACGTGGTTGTGTCATTGTGTTCGTAAATAATGGTATCAATCGAGCCTTTTAGATTGGGCAACCATTCATCCAATTCAGCTTGTATAACCGTGGCGTTGTAGTTATCGCTGGTTAAGTCTGCGTCTTCAAACACTTTAACCAACAAATCATACGGATCCGCGTTGACAAACTTTCGGCCTCGGAATACCTCGTCCCCCGCTGAGTGCTCAGAGGGTTCGTTTTGAATAGTTCTCGAACCTAGGGTGATAGTATTGGCTCTAACAACAGTGAGCGTTACTGATGAAGCGTTTCCGCTGGCGTTTGTGATCATCATCAAATCACCGCCAACCACGGCAGTATAATCTGAGTATGGGGTCCAGTCTGCAATATCAGCATCCATTGAAATGCTGGTTTCGCCAACTGCAATATCACTTTGCAGCGTGCCAGTGACTATTCTAGGAAAATCGCTGTTCTCATCATCAGCCTTATACAGCACATCTTTACATGTGAATGTCCACATGTCGGCACTACTTTGCTTTATATCAACAAGTAGATAGTGATGGGTTCGCTTAAGTGTAGATGTATACCCGTCACTTTCGTAATACTTCACGCGGATGGGTTTATTTGTCAGTACATTTCGGGCTTTTAATTTACCGAAGTATGAACCCTGTCCTTTGATGCCAGGGTTTGAAACTAACGCGGGGCTTGATAGGTTTGGATCGCCTATAAAATCACGCATGCTGATGGTGCACGTTGCTGTGCTAGCCACACCATTTCCCGACTTAAGTGCAGGGGTTGTTTCGCTCACTTTATTCACGCACTTATATACATCGGATTCAGGCAGAATTAATGCTGTGTCGGTGTATTTGTGCGTTTTGGTGGTGATTGTGTGGTTACTTTGGTCTGTGCAAGTAAGCGGAGTACCAAACCCCGCATTACCATTTATTGTGCATGCGCTTGTAACTTCAGGCAAATCCAGCTCTATAACGTAATAGTGAAACAGGCTCATGCAACAACCCTGAACGATAGCGAAATATCAACTAATGTTGTGGTTTGCGAATGAGTGGCCACTTTTGAACTGGATAATTCAAAAAGGGCGCACGACTCTTCAGGTCTGTTTTCTTCTTCGTAATCCAGCTGAGAAAGCACGCCCGTATTATTGTATAGATCGAATATCTCTTGCAGGTCAGTTCGGGCCCAGTCTTTATACATATTTCTAAATGTTAGGCTTAGCTTAGGCGCAATAGTTTCTTGCACGCGTTTAACCGGAAACCCGGCATCGTTTGCAGTAACACGATTTGTAACGTTGCTACCTAAATAATAAAGGCTTTGTCCGGCATTCGTTCCCCACGCAATGTGGCTAACCAAGCCTGCCTGCATGTAGCTAATTGTTTTGGTGCCTGTACCCGTAATCTCTACAGTTAAATCATTTAGTGTTGTGGCCACACCTATGTAGAAAACCAAATTTTTAATGGGGCGAGTGACAGTGAATGAGCGGGTGAACGACGTACCAGTTAACGTAACTGTATTGCCAATTTGCAAGTTGAGCCCATGGAGCGCTACATACTCGCACGAACCCACGGTATCAAATGTAAATGAGAATGTACTAGATGAACTACTGACTACGCGTGAAAAGTCTGGGTCCTGCAAATTTGATAATTCACCGCTGCTCAATGAACCTGATTCAAGAACAATACTGTTAGACGCAATAATGTTAGTTTTACTGATGATCATTAAATGCGCCTCTCACTTTCCGCTTTCTTGATGTGGCGGCCGACCACTTCAACGGCTTCATCACTGAATTCAATGATCATGCGTTGGGTAGAAATATCATCACCCGAAATATCGGTAACTGATGTGCCTTGTTCGTTATAACTTTCCGTTACCTGCTCGGTGGGTTCAGTAACGGGGGTTACGGTGGTATTGCCATCTGGGGTTGACGCCCAAATTGCGGCGATTTGTGCCGCACCAGTTAAGGCTGTAAATGTTGCGCCGGCGTAATCTTGCTTAGCGAGCGCTTTAGTAACACCTTCTGCGGTGTTCATGCCTGCGTTAGCTGCAGACAACCCCTGCTGAATTTTATGAGCGGTTTTGCTGTTATTGCCCAAGCTGGTTAACAGCTGCGTCCCCAAATCCATTTGGTTTTTTACCGATGACTCTGACCAGAAGTTTTCTAGTTCTGTTTTCTTCTTTTTGTCGGCTGAGTCCTTTTTGCTGAGCGCACCAAGTTTAGTGAAATAGTCTTCATATGAGATAAGCTGGTTTTCAAGCTTCTCGTTCAGCATTTCCAATTCAGCTTGGTTTTTTTCTTCAAGCGCTTCTGGGTCAACTGACTCAGGCGAATAAGCCGCAATAATTTCTTTTAACTTAGCCTGATATTCTTCTTGAGAAATTAGCTTTTCATCGAGTAGCTCTTTTAACGTTTCTGATTCGGTTACCGCCGCATCAATCTTCGCCTGCTCTTCCGTTTGGGCTAATTCACGCGACTGCGCTAAATAGTCGGCTTCTATCGCCATTTTCATGGCGTTTTTTTCATCTAACTTTTCTTTAGTTAGGTTCTTTTCATCCTCGTACATGCTTTCGAGAATGGCTAAACGGGCGTTTTTTTGATCTTGCAGTAATTGAAGTTCGCTTTTATTTGCATCTTCAACCGCTTTTAGTTCATTTAAAAGCTGTTCCTCTAACTTGATAGAGTCGGCACCAGATGTGCGCTCAGATTTCAAATTACCTTTTTTAGACTCTAAATCTAGTGCGCGCTGCGTTGCTTCGTTTTCTTCCTCTATTGCCTGTTTTCTGGCTTCCAATACAGGGAGCGTATCTTTCAGTTCTTTAAGCCGTTCTTTGTTGACCTTGCCCGATCGACCGTGATGCGTTAGGTTCTCGTAGGTTTCAACTTCCTCATTCAACAACTTTTGAAGCTTTTCGAGTTCTTCTAAAGATGTAACCTGATCGGCTAATGAGTGCTCATCAATTATTCTGTCTAAGTCCATTCCCGTTTGACGGGCAGCAAAGAATTCAGCGAGAGCTTTGGTGGCTTCATTGATGGCGGGTAGGAAGGGGGCGATTGCGTTGTTTAGGAAGTTAACGAAAGCGCCTTGGGCTAAATCTACGTTATTTGCCAGGGCGGCAAACTGAGCGCGTTCTTCTTCTGATAACTCTACATTGATTGAATCGAACGTATCTGCCAAATCTTGTGCAGCTTCACCGCCATCACGCAACAGCGGAATTAGCGCAGTAGTATCTGATGCCATTCCCTCGAGGGCGAAACTCATTTGCTGAGTGCTTTTGCCTGCAGCATCCATGCGGTTAACCATTTCTTGCAGTACATCTTGACCGCTCATGGTTTCGAATTCGCCGGCTAATTCTTGCGCCTCTTTCGAGGTGTAGCCCATTACATCAGCAAAGTCTTGAAAAGCGCCGCCGCCCGTAGCGAGAAAATCACCCACTTTCTCTTGGGTGTCTTTCATAATATCGCCGAACTTTTCGCCATCGATACCAACGGTACCGAACACAAAAGAAAGGCGTTTAAATTCTTCAACCGTTAACCCGGCAATGTTTGCCATGGTTTCAGTTTCTTGAATAGTTCGCCCTTGCGCTGCAGCATAGGAAACTAACGCAGACGTACCAGCAACAACGGCTGTTGTTACCGCGGCCACGCCAGTAGCAACGGCAGATAAGGGGGCTTTTAGGCTTTCCAAGTTGCCCAGCATGCCATCAGATTCGTTTTTGAACTTCTTAACGCTGGCTTTGCCGGTTGATAGTTCTTCACGTAACGCTTTGGTATCTGCAGCAATTTCAAATAAGAACTTTTCTGTACTCATTTAATTAAATACCTATCATCACGGGCGCCATTAGCCCGCCGTTCTGCGTTAATCATCATTGAAACATCACCTGAGTTAGCGGTTTCGCCAAGGTTGAGAAGATGGTGTAATTCTGGATAGTCGAGCAACCAAGCCTCTGTTGGGGAAATCTTAAGCTTGGTAACGAGCTCTTTATAGAAAGCCCAATAATCGACAGTAAAAGGTTGAACCGAACTAGACTTTGGAAGCGCTATCCAGTTTGTTCCTTTTTTTTTATGTCGCTGACAGTGGCGCGAAACTCTTGATCTATCTTATTTGCTACATCGAACAAAATAAGCGGCCATGGCTGAATGAAGTCGCTGTCTTCATCTTCAACTGGGCGCCAGCCCACTCTGAACATGGCGTCTTGGATTTGTTCTAATTCAATAGAACTATCACCTTGTTTCACTAACGCATGAAACGCTTCTGAAGCGGTTTCAAAGTCAACGCACTGATAAAGGGCGCGCATCAGTGTAATAGTGGGCTTTGATTGATTTGCGATGTAGGTTTCAAGGAATGAAACCAGCGTAAACCAAAGATCTTTATTCGTTTTGGTTTTAAACTGGCGCATGGCGGCCAAGTTCATCTTAAACGGGTATGTTTTATAGCAAAGCCTAAGTTCCATCAGATATCCTCGCCCACTGATAGAATAGAGATAGAGCTTGTTACCTTGTCACCAACGGGGGCTGTATCAGATGGCGCATTAGGAATACCATTAAAGCGAATCTGATCTGCAACTAAGCCAGTACCATAATCCAGCATGTACTCGTCAATGTTGCCCGCCAGGCTATTAGCACGAAGCAACTTGTATTCGGCGTCATTGCTGTAAACAATATTGGCGGTAATTGTGCGGCCTTTTGTTGACAAGTTGGCATCCATCAGCGTTACAAAGTCATTGTGTGACTTACTAGTAATTTCGATGGGTGTACCATTAAATGTTGATGTCAGTTCCAACTGACCAACTATTACCGCGTCTTCGGTGCCAGTGAAGCGGTAAAGCAAGCAGCGGGTACCGTTTGCTTCATTGCTCATTATGCTGATGCCGCCGTATGTTGTACTTCACCACTGGAAAGGAACGTAATCGAAGTAGTGACTTTATCACCCATGGGTAACGCGTCAGAAAGTCCGTTGGGCACCATTTGGCATGTAAATGCCTCGCCTGTATCACCATACACAATTGAATATTCCGCTTGTGTTCCGGTAAGCGAATCCGCACGGGTTTGCTTATAGGTAGCATCACTGTTGTAAACCAAAGTACCGGCAACTTGTAACTGCTTACCTGCTAGTTCACCAGACAGCAATACCACCCAGTCTTGGTGTGACTTATTGCTAATATCAACGGGTGTGCCGTTGAAAGTTAAGGTGCATTCCATCTGGCCCACAATGGTAGATGTACCGCGTTTGATTAATACCTGAGTGCCGTTTAATTCACCAGCCATTAGCGTTCCCCTTTTAGGTATAAAAAAGCCCCGCTAAATAGCAGGGCTTAGAATAAGTTGAAAGTTAGTTAAGCGCTTGGGTTATCGTGCTGGCTGAAATATTCAACCATGAATTCCAACCGGGTTTTACAGGTGTAATCAACACCTTCGCCGTTGTATTCCGGTTCACCCATGTTTTGAAATGTAATTCTAAAAACGAAATCCAAATCAAGCTTCTGCATCTGCAAAACCCTCAGTTCGATTTGCTCTCGTATATCCAGCATGGCTTCATACAAGCTATCTTTACCAACACGAACGCTTATATCTGTATAAAGCGTCAGTTGGTGCTGGTACATTTCCTTTGTTAGTTCCTCGCGTGTGTCTGGGCCCATTAATACAGAAACAAGTGGAAATTCTTGTTCTGTATCGATATCGGTTTTCACAACATCAGCAACATACCCCTCTTTTAAGAAAAGTAACTGCTCGTGAAATCTGTTAATTATCTCTCTGGCTTTATGCACGCTTTAGTTCCACTGTGTAAAAAGGATCGTCAAAGTCTTCTCTCGGGATTCGACCAATAACAAAATTTTGGCCTCTGCAAACAACGGACGCACCCTTTTTAAGCAAGGGTGCGTCATTTTTATTGAAGCTGAGCAAAACTTCACGTCGATAGCCGCTTTCATCTTCAAACTGCTCATCCTCGATGGTGCATTTTAGTTTTACACCATCAACGAAAACAGTATTTCCTAGATGCTCAATTACATCGCTGCAGGCATCGTTAAGTAAGCGATCTATCTCGTCCATGTTTACTCTTCGTCTTCGCTTTTTGCTGTTTCTTTGCTAACGGCCAAACCTTCTTCAATGAGTCCTTTCGCTACCGATTCAATAAGTGAGTGTGAACCGGGCTTAAGAGGTTCTGCACCTGGTACAAGCTGAACAGTTTTAGAAAGGGAAACTTCCATCTTGCTTTCAGTTGTAACTTTTGCGACTGTGCTATTAGCATCTTTAGCTGTAGCCGCTTTTTGCTTTGCTGTTTGAGTAGCCATAAATATCCTTTAGGCGGGGTAAACCCGCCCAATTGAAGAATTAAAGGACTGTTACATCAACGAACGCGTTTGGATCAGGCGTAACCATAAGTGGCGCTGATTGCGTCATAATGTACTCAACCGATGGATCTTCTTGCATCCAGTTTTTCGGATAGCGAGAAGCAGAAACAATACCTTCATCGTTAGCGCGAACATCTTGGATAGCACCGTAGCAACGAACACCATCATAAGACGAGTTGCCAAGCAGAATTTTACCTGCAGGCATATAGTATTCCTTGTTACCTGTTTCAGCATCGATGTACTGGCCTGTGTAAACCCAAATAGCCACATCACCAAAGTAACCTTTAAAGCTAACTACCATGCCAAGGTCTTTAGTTGCCGTTTCCATTTCTGAGGAACTGCCGCGGCGAGTGTCTAAGTTGTCTTTTACAGACTTGAACGAGTAGAACTTAGCCCAAGCCGTTTTACCCATAACGATAGTGTTAATGTTACCAGTAGCATTTTCTGCCCAGTTGGTAATATCATCAGTTGGATCGTAAGTTTCAGGGTCTACTGCATCCCACTTTGCGGCACCTATTAGAGTGATGCTGTTCTCGGGGTTACGGCCAAAGTCAACTACTTGCTTTTCATAGTCTTCACCTTCAACGGTAACAGAGCCAGTAAGCACGGCTTGTGCTGCCATCCATTCCTCACGAGCGGTAATTGCTTTGTCTTGGCGGTCAAGTAAATCAACTACCGTTGCTTGCTTGCGTTGAGCTGGTGTTAGTTCACCCAAATAAGATTCACCAGGGCGGCGCTTCAAGTTGTTCGAGGGCTTAACTACGTGCTTAGGTTTAACATAAGCGGGAGTGAACTTTTTAAGTTCGCCGCCTTTCTCTTTGTGTACCTTACCAGCAATAACTGGTGATACGAACGGGGCCATAACTACATCGTCATGGATTTTGTCAAAGTGAATGCTTTCATCTGGCGATGTAACAACACTGCCAAAGAACAAGCGCAGAAAAAACGGATCAAATTTGCCCATTGTAGAAACAATTGAAAGCATTGTGCTAGTTGCTAGAGGGGTAAACATTGTGCGCGCTCCTTATAAAACGGCTGATTGTTTTTGTAGGCTGATTGGTGTACCTACAAAAGCAGTTAATTTTTTAGTGGCATCAAAGTTTTCATGCCAGTTCAATTGCTCAGGGTCGAACGTTCCCGACTTAATTACCTGCGCTTGTGTATCGCCAGCTGACGCATCAACAGCTTGTGCAGTTAGGTAAACCGCTGTTTGGCTACCGTTAGTAGCTGAAGGGTTGCACTCAACGAACTTACCAGTAGCGGTAACTTGACCAAGCGGGGTATTTGCTGGCAGGTTCTGACCAGACGCGATGGTTACGCTAGTAGTAGCGATTTCATCACTGCCAGAGACAGGATGATCATAGTTGTAAGATTCAGTAGTCATTTACTTTGCTCCGGTAGCAGTTTTGTAAGATTGAACGAACTGTTCTGCCTCTGAAGGTTCAGAGTCTTCTGCAACAGCCGTGATGTTTGGTTGCTCAGTGTTAGCCATTGCAACATCAAGCGCGTTACCCTGTTCAGCGGTTGCTGATTGTTGAGGGGCTTTAGCTAAAACACCCAACGCTTGCTCTACTGACATATCAGTATCAAATGCCAAGTGGTGCGCTAAGTCTTTGCGACCTTCTGCAGCTTCAGCCGTGATAATGGCCTTACAACGTGCTTGATGGTCTACCGTATTTTCAGTAGTAGCGGTTACTGGCGTAGCAGCTTGGGCTTCTTCACCGGCAGTTACCGACTCAGTTGCCACCGAAGTAGATTGTTCACTCATTGTGACGCTCCGTAGTGTTGAACTGTCCGGTGAGGACAGATGTTGTTTAAAATGAGAAATAATGTTGTGTGAGTTAACTAACTCGTCAGCTAGGCCAGCATCAACTGCTGCTTGCCCGGTATATGTTTGCGCTTCTGTTTCAAGAACAGTTTCTATAGGCAACCCGATGTTAGTTGCTACCTTTTCAGCGAACTGTTGGCGCAAGTCATCGCACTGGGTTTTGAAGTCTTCATAAACAGATTCGGGTAGGTTCTTATAGGGGTTGCCATCAACTTTGTGAGAACCGGAATAGATTAGCGTTACCGCTAAACCTGATTCAGCAAGCATTTCTTCATAGCTGGCATGTATCTGAACAACACCAACAGAACCACTAATAGCGGTTTGTGTTGTTAAACGTTTGTCTGCAACGCTGGCAATACACATGGCGCCACTACAAGCCATATCGTCATAAATTGCCCAAACAGGTTTATCACCTTTGTTTTGTGCAATGTGGTCTGTGGCATCAAAGCAACCGGCCACAGTGCCGCCTGGCGAATTAATGGCAAGCAATATGCCCTCAACATCAGGATCAGAATTCGCGGCATCGAACATGCCAACAATAACGTTGTAGCCTGTAGCCCATGAGCTTGAATAACTAAGCTTGTGAACTAGCGTTCCCATAACAGGGATAATGGCTATACCATCAATGAATTGAAACGGCTTTGAGTCGTAGTTTCGACCACTCATGCCATAACCTAAAGACGCGGTACTTATGCGAGGCTTCTCAGTGGCATCAACAGCCCCTTGATCATCAGTGATTGAGATACCACCTTTTTGAAGTCGAGACAGAGAGCCAACAAGGTTTCTAGCTGACTTAGCGTTCATAGCCAAAAACTGATTGGCAAGTTGTTCTAACATAGGCACAAAAAAACCGCTTACGCGGCCTCTCCTTCTGATTCATTGCTGGCGAACTGGTTTACTTGAATCCAACTTGGCGGCGGTAAACCCGCGGCTTTTCGTTCTTCGGTTTCTCGAATTTGCTGGCTAAATATCTCTTGGTAATCCTCACCCATTGTTGCCAACTCTTTTTCGTAAGTAGAAAGACCAGACTCAATTCGTAGAACCGCTTCTTTAACTTCTTTCAATCCATCTATTGCTAGTCGACCTGAACCAATCCACTCAGCGTTACACCATGCTGCTTTGCGCTCGTAGAAGTTATACTTAGCTTTGCGAGGTAAGGTAATAATATTTCGACTTACTGCTTCTTCGAACCACAGAGCAAATACGCGGGATCCAAACCCTGCCGCAATCACCTTGCGTCTACCCATGAAATTGCGCCAACTTTCCATCATCGATGCGCGAGCGCTTGAGTAATTTACTTTTGAGTAGTCACGCGCTAGTTGCTCATAACTTACGCCCATACCTGCAGCGGTATATCGAAGAATTGACGCTTCTAAGTCTGCAAAACCGTTGTCTGCGTGACCCGGTGTTTTTAAGTTAAGTGATTCGCCAGGGAATAGATGCGGGATTTTAGCACCGTTCATTTTCACGTTCGCACCTTGATGATACTGGCCTATCATTGCCATCATGGCAGATAGCCCTTTCACTGCTGGGTTTTCTTTACCCTGACCCGCACCAAGTATCATTTGGTTAGCTGTTTCTGAATCAAGTTCCGACTCAATTACAGCGGCATACATCGCGTTAATAATGGCGTTTTGAAGCTTTGTTAATTGCAGTTTGTCAATCATGAAAAGCTGTTCCATAACTGCAAGGAACTGGTTTGCACCTCGCGTTTGGCCATCTTCACGCGGTTCAAATACGTGAATAAACTGCTGGCGGCCCCATCGCGTTTCTCTAGGAACGCGGGTCCATTCGCCATAACCATAGCCGTTTAACGATGCGCCCATTCCGTAACGTGGGTTTAAAACGTGATATGCAACCGCGCTGCTATGGCGGTCTTGCTCTACACCGCCGCGCAAAAACTGATTATCAGCAACGCCATTTGGGTTTGAAACACGTTTGGGTGAAACCATTTTGATAGCGGTTCTAAATAAAGAGCCGGGGCGGCGAATCCATTCAGCTGCAGCCATCGCTTCACCTAGATTAACGTGAGTTGCAACAACTTCACGAACCATCATGGTGAAGGTGCGCTTGCGCTCTGCATCTAAGTAACAGCCCACGTTATCTTCAGCGTGTTCTTTAAAAGCAGCTTCTACATCTACGGCTAAGGCACGAGCGTCTGCTTCCTCAATGCCAAGTGTTCGCCATTGTGGCTTATAGCTTAAGCGAAATAGCGAACCCACCACGTTATCAACGTGCATTTGCACGGCACCATTTGCAAAACCGTGGTTTTTAACAAGATCATCGGCTCGCGCATTACCCATCTGAAGATTAGGCAATAAAGCGGCATCTGCTGATTGAAGCGTGGGGTTCCAGTCCGTTAACTGCCCACCAAAACCATGAGCGGCACCCTTGTATGATTCAGCCATTGGCTGACCTTTGTGATCTAATATCTGAACATTTTTCATTAGAATCGAAACCCAGCTGGCGCACGGCGTCTTCCAACACCATTAACTTTGGCTTCTAACTCACTGATGTATGCAGTAAGTTCATAAAGGTTAGCACTGGTGTATTCTACAGACAGACCATCTTTATTGATTTTTACAACTCTGGTTCCTGTCAATAACTTGTGTCTGGCTTGTTGTGCCTCTTCAAGTTGTCGCGCTTCATTAGCTGCCATTTAATAATTTTCCTAAGTCTGCCATGCTACTTGAATCGCTAGTTACATTAGCGGTTTCAGCAACGTTAACGGGAATTGCGGCCAGTGAATCAAGATCAAGCGCGAAGTATTGTTGCGCGACTCGCAAAGCGGCCAAATTGTAAACTTCACAATCTAGCTTTTCGTTTCGGGCACCGTCTGGACAATGCCACTTGTAACTTTTCTGCCCATTCACAAAGAAAGGCTTTTTGTATTCAACCAGCATCTGCTGGAAGAACGAAAGGTTGCACCATTCCTTCATTGGAAAATGTATACAACCTGGCTTACGCTTGCCCGGTTCGTCGGGAACGATACTTAAACGCTCAGAGATAATATCTTTTGCGTTATCGGTTCCCACCATAACCAAGTAAACACCGTGAGCGTTTTTCTTCTTGGGCTTGGTCGCTATTGGTTTCCCATATTGGCTTGCACCCTTACATGGGAATAACCGCATAACACCAAAGCGCTTGGTGAATTTGTAAACCTCATCGGTATAGTGCCCGCCTGAGTCAAAGCAACCGATTGCCCAGTTCATCACTTGGCCGTTAGCTTTTTTGTATTGTTTACGGAGTGGCTTTTCTAGTTGGTCCCAGAAAAGCGGCACCGATGGATCCCCGTGAACCTCGAAAGCATCAATAACATAACTTTCTTCGCCGGCAGTCAAACCCTTAACAACGAATTCAGCCCAATGGTCTTGCATATCACCACCAACGGTAATGAAAACAACATCATCAGGAACTTCAGCGCGATAATCTTCACGCCTAGCAAAAAGGTGTTCAGGCTCAGTTTTAGAGCGCTCTACTTCTTCAAATGCCTCGCCAAGTGTTGTATTGATGAAGGACTTAAGCTTCATCTGGCTACCTTGGGCCTTGTACCATTCGGTAACAATTCTCGACCAAGGAGAAAAGTTTGAGTAAAGCGAATTTATATACCAGGTAACTGATTCTGGTGTGGGTGCAATGCTCTTTGTTTCTGGGAAACCTTCAGCATGATAGAACGTAATGCTATCGTAGGTTGCTAAACCTTCGTTGCTCAGCCAATAACCTTTGTGATCAGCTTCTATAAAATCCGAATATGAAAATGTTTCACTGCAGGCAATGCAACGATACTTCGCGCTTCTGGCCCTTTCCGAACCTTCAAGTTCACTATCCCATTCCAAACCGTATTTGCTGTCTTTGCCACCAAAGATTAACGTTTGGTGTGTATCGCAATGTGGGCAAGGTATGTAACGCTTGAAATACTGCTCTGATTCCTCGGCGGCCTCTGTAATTTGGCACTCGCCTTTTATCGTGGGCGTAGAGCCCCGTATTGATTTGCCGAACGCTGAACCTTCCAAACGCTTATCGCCAAGGAAAGTGGCAGAACCTTCGCCTTCAATATCTCTATCAAATTTTGAAAGTTCATCATATATCGATAAATCTAGGGATTTTTCACGATAGTTTTTTGCAGCCTTACCACCCATCAAGAACAATTCACGGCGGTTAGTAAACGCCTTATTCTCTATGGTGTTTTGTTTACTCTTTTTATTTAGGTAAGGAAATATTGCGCGCAGCGGCCCAACATCGCGAAGCATAGGATCGATGTGCTTTTTACTAAAGCCATCACGGGCACCATCGTCTGGCTGCCAAACACCTATGTTTCTTTTTTTGTGCTCAATGAAGTAACCAATGGCCGCACAAATCAGTTTGGTATAACCAACCCGCGCCGACTTTAACCAGTTAACCTCTTTAATATCGTCGTTGCACATTGAGTTCAGAATGGCTATCTGACTCGGCGCTGTCTTCCATGGCCCCTCAATATAAGAGGACTCAGGAGACATATAAAAATATTTATCCGCCCATTCAACACCAGTAAGTGGTGGCGAACGGTAAAGAACTCTCGCACCCTCTTGCAGCGCTTTCTTAAACTTTCGCCTCTGCCTGAGTAATAACGTCATCTATTATGTCGTCCAAGTAATCATCAAGATTCGACGCCTCGTTCTGATGCTTGATTGTTTCAGACTTGATAAAGTCGATAATCCTCTGCTCTATTTCAGGGTGGCGTCTTTTGATGTTAGGGGCTAATGAATCCAGGGTTGCACCGACTTGGGATAAAATTCTTGCCAAAACATCTCGCGCAGCTTCTACGGGAATTGCGCGACCTTCCAAAATTTCATTCTTGATTTGCTGAGTGATCCGCTGCTGCTGGGTGAGCATTGCGCGCTCAAGTTCGAGATCGATCTTCTCGCCTGCAGGGTTAACTCGGTTGTTATTTTTCTTAAGTTCGTTTTCAATGCGGTTTTCAACCACATCCTGAACCCTAAAAAACGTTTGGCGTCCAACTTTCTTGTGTGGCTTAACGCCCCATTTGTCAAAGGCTTGCGTAGAAATGCCTAATGACTCAGCCATGTTTTTCTTGTTGAGTAAATGCGAGTCCATGGTTTGTGCTTTTTCAGTGACGATTTAGGCGATAACTAAACAACCTTGAGCGAAAATGAGTCATAAATAGCGCGAAAGCGAGGTGCGTATTACCCTCAACCAACGCTTTGACTGGAAAGTACCTTTTTTATTTTGCGGTGGCTGCGGCATAAGATAGCGCCTTCTTAAACTCTTTCCCTATATGCTTCGCGGCATACTTCCGTGCGAGAGAGTAAAACTTAAACTCTTTCTTATACGACGGTGCACCGTTCACCAGATGAAACAACTTAACTATTCGCTTGTTCTTTCTTTGATATATACCAGGGGATATATCTCGGCGAACGTTCTCCTGGCGCCTTGGGTTTACGATAAAGTAATCAGATGACCTAGAGTTTTGCTGGGCATCTCTTTGGCCTTTAACTCCTGAAAGGATTTTATTCATCGTGCCTTGGGTAACATTGCCAAATTTGTTTAGCCTTATAGATGCTGGCACTAAGAATTGATTATGCGTTATTAAACCATTGGCTCTTAAAGCTTTTTCAGAGCGCTTTGCACCACGCTTACCGCCTTTAGCAATGGTTAGGTATGTGGATGGCGATGTTCCCTTGGCTAGATGGTCTTTAATAAAAACCTCTGAAACCAGGTTGGCTTTTGTTGCCCTGTTTACACCAAAGGCCTTGCGGGTACGAGGTGCCGGCCTATCGATGAATTTGGTGGTGGCGGCTTCTAAATCAACCCTCACGGCGTGCGCCGTTTTTGTTAGCGCCAATGCCGCAGCAAATTGCGATTGTTTTTCAATCTTCTTAAACGCTTTATTGAAAAACTTCAGGAAATCGTCAGACATTATTTGTACAGCGTAAGCAGCCGATCTATCTTGCTATCAATCTTATCTAAGCGCTTTTCAACACGACGAATATCTTCTTCACGCTGGCTATCTACACGTGCCATATCAATTTTATGGCGCTCTTGAATGTGGGCGATTGTTTGGCGGTTCTCGCTGATTGACTGTTGCATGTCTGATATAAACCATAACGCGCCTACAGCCATTGTAAGCGTAGTGAGTATATGACCCACATTTAGCGTTTTTTCGATGTGCCAGGTATCTTGAGCCATATTATCCACGCATTGCCATAAGCTTTGTCTTATCGCTGCTTGAACGGGTTGTTCCGTACCAATATTGCATAGCGTTCGACCATTCTTTTACAACCACGCCTAAAAGCATAAATAGAACGTCTTTTGACGCATCTGGCACAGGCGCGAAAAAAAGCAGATAAACTACCAGACAAACAAAAATGGTTAGCGCTACTGATAACGCGGCAGGCATTATGCTGTCTTTATGACTTAAACGTGCATCTTGCTTATCTTTCAAGTGAAGTTCTTGAAGTCGCGTCTCGTTGTTTGATTCAATTTCTTTTAATTTAAGCGCTGCGTTTGGGTCTGTATGAATAGCGGCGGCAATATCGTTAGGCGTTTCTTTCGTGCCAAACTTGCTCGCTAGAACTTTACCGAAAACTGCACCAGATGGACCACCAAGAACACTGCCTAAAAGTGGCGCATAATCCGCTACTTGTTTACCTAGCTCTTGCCAGTTCATAAGTTAGCACCTACTGCTATCCCTAAAGAAAATGCGCAAAACATGAAGCCAGAAAACATGTAAATGCTCATAGGCTCTATGCTGGCCACAAGTTTTTTAGCACCGCCAATAACTTCCCCATTAGGCTTTATCAATCTTGGCGGCGGGGGTGGCGGCGGGGGTGGTACCGCCTTTTCAAAACCACCAAACGTTGCCCGCACCCTGACGTTTTCTGGGCCTGGAGGCTTAGGGTTCGCGATTGTTGTTTTCGGTTGGTAACCTCGGTAAATGCTCACTTTACCACCTCCGGCTCGCCAATTAACAATGCCCATGCCTTGTAGTTGTCAGAATTCTCGATTTTACTTTCAATGAAGTTTGCAAAATGCTGAAACTCCCTAGTTACAGGGCAGAAGAAAGCGTAAACCAAGTGATAACCATCACAAGAACTGTATAATAAGCACTCTGGAGAGTAATTATTACCCTGCAACTTTGGCTGCTCTTCCATAGGTTTAAATTCTAATTTCATATAAATACCTATGGCTTATACAATTCAAAGTGTGGCAGGTCGCGGAAACGCTCATCACGGCTTCTACCGTCCATATCCCAATCACCACCCCATCGAAGCAGGTGTGTAATCTTGCCCTCTTTGTGTAACTGGCGAGCAATGCACATGACATGACCAGCGAATACAGCAAAAGCTAGTTCGTCTTTCCAGTCTGTGTTGCTTAATTCTACGAAGTATGGGCCAGCATCAACGGCGAGTGAGGGGATCTTGTTGTGTTTGGAGTGAGGCCACTTTAATTGACTGAGACTATCGGCAAAGGCTTTGTTCTGCTCTTCTTTACCACGGTGACCGCAAAAGATAG
>CENH01032247.1_pt1 | contig 24250 bp, 12 predicted proteins | sample 530171 | NCBI WGS metagenome assembly CENH01 (sample SAMEA2591132, study PRJEB7988) | marine metagenome | biome: marine biome (ENVO:00000447); feature: deep chlorophyll maximum layer (ENVO:xxxxxxxx); material: saline water (ENVO:00002010), including plankton (ENVO:xxxxxxxx) | depth 70 m | reverse complement strand
CCCGCCGCCGTGCTTCCAATGCGTACTCAAGACAGCGCCGTACAGCTTCACGGTCGTAGTCAGCCCCCGGGTACAAGAGCTTGAGCAGTCCTGACACCGTTCGACGTACGGCGATAGTGTCACGCTGATTTAAGTTGTTACCCAGCTTGAAGAATCGGTCGATGGCATCAGCAAAATTACGCTTGCGCATCTCGCGCATAAATTCGGCTAGGTAATCTGTGATCAGCCCGTAGCGATTGGTAAAAAACTCAGGCCTCATCTTCGGTACCTCCCAGCCTGGGATGTAGGCATGGAAGCGATCAAAAAAAGCCGAGTCGATCATTGCACTGGGGAATGGCGCTAATAGGTGGCTGGTCTTGACTAGGGTATCTACAGGCTGATTGATGTTTCCGACAAACATCATACTTGCTGAGGCAGAGATCGAGTCACGCCCCCGGGCGAAGGAGCCAGAGGCCATGTAGTCCTTCATGATCTGGACTCCGTCCTTGTCCTTGAACGAGATGCCGGCCACCTCGTCGAAAGCAACCACATCCCACATCCCGACCAACCCTACCTGCCTACGCGACATGTTGTAGAAAAGGTTGGCAACGGTGGTCTGCCCACCAGAAACCAGGATGCTGTTCGGGCTGACCTCTTTATAAATGTGGCTTTTGCCTGTGCCACGGGGACCAAGCTCACAGCAGTTGTAGTTGTTCTCAACGAAGGCAATCATCCGCGTCAGCAGATGCCACTTCGTGCGATCATTGAAATGGGCGGGCTCCATACCCGTTGAGCGAAGCAATACATCAATCCATTCGTTTTCACTGAACGCCTTGCGTGCCTCCAGCAACGCGACCATATCCATGTTTGGCATTTGGATAGGCTTTAGATCGTGCACCGTGAAAGGCGAACCTTTAGCCCCTTCCTCGTAGAAGTAATTCAGGGTCACAATGCACCAGATACCACCCGCCAGCAGTTTTTCGAACTCCTTGATGAAGCGACTAGGGATCTCGGCATCTTTGACGCCCAGGTTCATGAAAAGCGCCTGGTAGATGTCACGGCGTTCGTTCAGGCTGACTGAAACCTTATCGATAATTTTGAAACTACCGCGCTCGCGGATCTTCGACTTAACCTTTTCCGCCTCGTCCGGGCGAACGTAGTTTTCAGCAAGGATGCGCTTTACGGTTTCCAGTCCGTCGGCAATGATCTCCTCATTATCAGAAGCGCAGTACATACCCAGCAGATATTCAAGCACATACACCGGTACGTTGATGCCTTCCTTCAAACGCTTGGTCAGATCCTTGCGCACCACCTTACCGGAAAAAAAACGGTTCAGCAGAGCGTCGAGATCCAGGTCACGATTGTCGCTATCAGAAGTCAAAGTCATTGCTAATCGCCAGATTGATACGGACATCGATTCGGAACTGCTCAACGTCGGTTTCAGCGTCAAGCAACTTTAAGAAGTAGCGCCCGCTAGAGGAGAACGGACGGTTGAACAGCGTCAGAATGACTTTGCGTTGGCGCTGATCAAGATTATGCGAGTCGCTGTCTAGGGAAACCAGCTCCACGGCAGATACAGCCTCCCCCGCATCATCGTATAGGCCTACACGCAGCACTGCTGGCAGCACTCGCTCGGAAACGGCTTCCGTCTGCAACAGGTTGAACACATAGCGGTTGGTGGTGATGGTGAAGTTGTTACCCAGCACCGTGACCTGCGCTTTGCGCACGGCCGTGTCTCTGGCCTTCGAGCCGCGCGCATGCTGTACCTTGAGCACTGGTACAGCCACTTCCTGCAACGCGACCCCACCATGAATAAAGCGTGCGCCCCCGACAAAGTGGAAGCGTGTCACGCCGCGTGGCGACCAAAACATCATGTCATCGCTAATGCCAGCTGTGTCCCTGATGTAACCGGCATGCACCTGCTCGCTATTGCCCAGATTTCGACCAATCAGGTACCGCTTTTTCGAGACCACTGCTCCAGTGGGCTTGGTGACCAGCTTGCTCTTGTCCAATGCCTCTAGCGCTGAATCCTGAAACAGGAAGCCATGATCTGCAGTGACCAGCACACGATGACCGTTCAGGTTATTGATGATGCGACTGACGATCGACTCCAGCTCTTCAATAGCTTCACGACAAGCAGCGAAGGTGCTGCTTTCCGTGCTTGCGGTGTCGCCAACCGCATCGATCCTGTTGTGATAGATGTAGATAACACGGTAAGGCTTGATCAGTTCACGCCCATCGGTCTTGTTCATGGTCAGGAAGTCTTCAGCACGCAAAGCCAAGCCATTCACGCTGGCCAGAATTTTGTTGCGCGCCTCCAGACCGTCACTACTCAGTCCATCAACCTGGACTAGGCCTGCATCGGTGTAGCTCAGCACTTTGTGCGGTAACAAGCTGGCCATGCCAAGCTTAGTGTAGGACGGCAACACACCCAACTGGCTGCTCAGCTCTGCGGCAAAACGATATTTGCCGTTGAGGGACTCACTCAGCTCCTGAGCAGCCTCATAACGCAGCGCATCACTGATCACAACGAAAATCCGGCGATCCTCGCCACCTTTCAAATAGCGGTCCACCTGCTCGGCATAGAAGTTTTGCTGACTGGATAGATCAGGCAGCTGCCACTGCTGCAGCAAGCCGCCGTCGACGAAGCTGTCCCACTTCTGTGCCAGTGGTTGCAGGAAGCCGTTCAAGTAGTCCTGCTCAACTCGAGAGGTTAACGGGGACAAGGCATCCGGACTACGTGCATACACAACATCAGCCGCTTCGTGATACATCCGGTAGAGCTGGTCGAAACGATAAAGTTCACCGGTGTAAGCGCGGTAGCAGGTCTCCGCAGAAGCAAAAGAAAAACCACCGGCGTAACGCAGCTTCAGCTCGGACAGTTCAGACGCTGCAATCAGCGAACGGTAGTAAGCGTACCAAACCGACCGGTTGGCATCCTCGTTATCCGACCAGCGAGGGTTGGCCCAGTAACCATCCATGCGTCGGCTAGCCATATCCCGCAATTTCAGGCCAACCGCTTCGCTGGTGTTAGAGAGCACGGCATCTCGCAAGCGCTCGGCGATCTGACGCTCAACATCGACAAAGGTACTGACAGCCATCAGTGCTTCCAATGGCACCGGAGCCAACAGTTCTGTCGGGCGCAGATCTGACGCCACGCGCTTCGACAATCGATCATATGCACGCTGCCGTAAAGTACTGTCGCGCCACTGCGATAAAAAGACAGCGACATTTGCAGCGCGTGCGGGGTTGAGCTGAAGGGCCTTGAGGTTAGCCGGGGCATGGATTTGCAAGGCATGCCCGATATCAGTGGCAAACAACCGAACCAGAAAATGACGCAGGGAAGGCTCACCATGCTGATAACCGAAGGCCTTCAACATCAGCTGCCAGAACACAGGCTGCATGTCGAACTTGCTGATCGACTCCCACAGTGTATGGGCCTCCAGCTCTTCAGCTTCGACCAAGGTGGCGAAAATAGCAGTGAGCACTGCGAACAATTCAGACTGCTCAACCCTCGCCAGCACCGCGAGGATTTTCAGATCTAACGCAGCCTCATCGTCATCAGGGTTGAGCAGTCGCTGGATCTTGGCGACCCTATCTTTACTGGCAAAGAACGCACTACGCAGCTTCAAATGCTCGCGCAAACTCTGCTTACGGAGCCCAAGCTCCTGCAAGAGCATGGAAGTGCGATCCGCAGCGAATGGTGCCGCATACAGTCGAATATCCAGTAGCCAATCCTGCTCTGGCTCAGGGCGGGCACTGTCTTCGTAAATCAGGAAATGACCTGCAGGGTTCAGCAATTCAATCTTCTGCTTGATCGCCAGCGCAGGTGTTACTGACCGACGGAGAACCTGTACATTGTCCAACACAAGGGCATCCAGAATCTCACTGAACTCTCCTTGAGGATCATCCCACCAAACCACACGACTCAAAGCGAACTGCTGATGCAGGCCGTCGAGAATCCGTGAGAACTGTGCAGAAAGCTCAGACATTAATCACCACCCTGGCAGGCTACGTAACAAACAGATGGCACTTCGGAATACCGCCTTTCATAGATTTCGAGATCGAAGCTTACCATTGGCGCGTCTAGCCTGCCCCTGCTAAAGGATCCCGTAACCAAACTGAGGCACCGTTTCGACCCGATACAACAGCATCTGATTGCAACAGCACTGGTATCAATGAGTAGTGTGGCGCTAGTCTGCGCAACAGACGAAACGAGCGATATGTAACTAAGTTCTTAAATCTGCACAGCGCGCTGCCAATCCCTCAAGGCTCACGCATGAACGTGAGCCGGAAGCGAATGTCAAGTTAAACCGGTTGCCCGGCACTCGCTCAACGAAACCTGTCATATTCCGCTGAGGACAGACGCCTCAGTGCATTTTCATTTCCCTGGGCCGCTGCCAAAGACAACCAATAATAAGACTCCTCCAGGTTACTGCTATTCAAATAGGCTCCCAGGTTACCTTGAGCAATTGCATGACCTTGCTCAGCTGCGGCACGCAACCAGGACTTACGCTCGGATTCTTCGCTAGCATACATTGACAACTTAAACTGTGCTTCCTTATCACCATTATGAGCGTTTACTTCACACCAAGCCTGTAGATCAGCAAAATAAGAGTTTATTAGCATGAATATTTTGGAAACACTGTCGGGATCTATTTTTCGAAAAGAAATACATTCCTCGCCCATCCGAGACACTGAAGTGCCCTTGACTTCAAAATCAATTAAACGAAGCTTATACGCATAAGAAGATGACTCTCCTTGATAAGGATTGAAATTAAAGACAAGATCGGTGGCAAGCACTCCCTTTTCGCCTGTCAGGCCGTCAGAGTCGTCAATTAGAAGCAGCACCCTCTGATTTGAGAGCAATTTTCTAGAAGCAGGATGTTTTAATTTCTCTTGCGGGATTTCTGGAGCGACATGAATGCGCTTAGCCAAATCTCCTGAGCACCGAAGAAAGTTGAGATATTCTTCTAACTTTGGCTCTCCCGGAGAAAGCTCGCCCAGCACGATCTCAACATGCCCGGTGGCAAAATCTGCAACACGTTCCTCCAACGCTAACGCAGAGGAGCGACGCGTTAGCTCTGGCTTAGAGACTACGCTCTTCACCTCCGCCTTCTTTTTGAGAAAAAAATACCTGGCAATCAAAAATAAAACCGCCCCGAGCGCAAGACCGACCGCAGCAAACGAAAATACAAGTGCAACTATACCTGCGTTAAAAAACAGCGCATATCTCGTCAACCATCTTACCCAAAAAGAAACGTAGCTCTTCGCTGTGGCACGCCACACTGAGACAATGACCGTGATCTGATAGAGCAGTACAACAACCGCTGCAGTGGAAGGCGCAGAGTAGGCGCCCATAATTGAAAAAAGTTTAAAAAAATCGCTTGAGCTAGCGCCGCCATTGAGAGCATCAACCTTGTATTTCACATAAAAAATTGCAGAAGCAACAACCAAAATTGTGCCAAGAAAGGCAAAAATCCAATATGTAGCGGCCACGCCAAGGTTGCCACGACCAAACTTACTTCCCCAAAGCCTTTCTCTGTAATACAGATACAAAGCAACTATTAACGCACCCACTGCACCACCCCTAAGCCTATGAAAATCAAAGAGCAAAAATATGCGTCACCATTCAGCGCAGCAAGTCTCCCCACTTACGCTGAACCTCAGACTCCTCAGTAAGCATTTGTTTCGTCAAGGAATTCACCCAACGCTCAGCAGCCATATTTGCTTCCCGCAGCAACGCCATAATATGGTCTATAGGAAAATCACCAGGCACAGCGGTAGTCTTATGCTCATCAATTATCTTTCTAACCATCTGACTGAGCTGATCCCGGCTAATCATCTTTGCCATCCCATAGGCAAAAACCATACGTGACTGCATCTCTTCGCCGTGCAACTCATGACCACAAATCTCTTTATAACGTTCAAGAGTAATAAGCAGCGGAGTGACGTACCCCTCAAACACCTGGTCTTGCTGGCGAAGCGACTCCGGAACCTTGTGATAAGCGAAGCCATACATAAAAGAGAGCATAAAGCCAACTTGTTCCTCGACCTTTTCACGAGGAAAAGACTTAATATCCTCTACCTTTTTTCCTATCGCAGATAAAATCTCAGCCCCAAGGTCAGTCACAAACTTAGATTCGGGCTCCTCGATCGCATCCTGCCTGAAACTTTCGACAATACGACCCAGCGCCTCCAAAACGGCATCGCCAGTTGGCACGGTGAGCTCGTCTTCGCCCAGCAGCTCCTTAAGCTGCAATTCAAAATCGTCGACTTCATGCGCTGGCTGCTGACTAGATTCCCATTCATCAGCCATAACGAATAGTCCGCTCCCATCCGTCAGTTTTTCCAGGATTTTATTGCGGTTATCCAGCATAAATTGAACAAAAATATCTTCTCTCAACGCCAGCCTGACCAACGCAGGTAAGAGCGCATACAGGAATGAAGCCAGTTTTTCGACGTTGGTATCATCTTTCAGAACAGCGAGTGAGGCCTCACCCGTTTTCTCCTTTAGGAAAGGGAGAATTTTCGACTTATTTTGTTCAATTGCAATAGCCACATACCCAAGGAGTTTATCCTTGGCTGTCGTGTCTCGCGTAACTTCCGGCACGCCAGCACCCACGGGTTCGGTGGCGCACTGCTCGGGGTGGTCAGCAATAACTTGCGCTTGTACTGCCAAGCCCATTGCCTTAATTTCATCGGGGGTAGACTCGAGCATACTCGTCTGGGGAGAAACCTCGGGGGAGTCCGCATCACTCAGTAAGGCACTCAACAATTTTTCGCGATTCCTCAACATGAATTGATGAAAAGCTGCATCGCTTACGGCGAGCCTTACAACCGACGGTAGGCGGCCATACAGGTACTCTGATATCCGCAGGATATTGGTATCATCCTGCAAAGCAGCTCGAGAGCCGTCGCCTGCGGCTTGAAGCAGAAGCGGTACAATTTTCGATTTATTATCTGCAATAAAGGAAGAAACATAGCCCATCAATTTGTTATCTGTGGCGTCTAAGGTCTCAACACCTTCTCCAGCAATGGTGATTGGGTCACCGGGTAGATCCAGCTCAGGCCGGTTTGATTCAACCTCAGACTGTCCGCTATTACACGCATGCCTATTCTCAGCAGCATGTGGCCTTATATTTTCAAGACCTTCAGGGCAGGGGAGCTTATCCAAAAGAGCCTGCTTGACCGCCAAGCCAGCAGCGTTCAAAAACTCATGAATATCATCAAAAAAGACACCTAGATCGCATTCATTTAAGCGCGTCATTTCGGCTAACTTCGTGCCGTTAATATAAATAAGACGCCCTTCTATATCGATCGATTCAACCATATCCCAGCCAAAAGCACGACCTGAATCCATCAGCGCTTTGATATAAATACCACCCTTGGTGATCAGAACGCCCTCCTTGGCGCTACCAAATACGGTATCGTCGGCAAGCATAATGACCTCCTCAGGACGCATGCCGTTGCCATATGCATTAACTGCACTCTGGATTTTTTTGGCGGGTATATTTGGCCGCACATACACTTTGTCCGACTTAATATCCAGCGCAGACCGTATCAAGAATTCTTCGAGCAAGGCACCAACATCACTACCTACAGTATCGTCTGTCACCACTCGTTCGCGCCGTGAGGTTGAGCCGCTATACGTAGAGATCCACTCACCCAGAAACCGAAAGAAAAGACTAAGCTCATCCTTTCCAGGCATTACCAGCTTTACGACTTCACTTCCGTTGATAACAACCTTTCGCTTGACACAGCTAATTGACTCGATATCAGAATATTGATAGACAACCGCCTTATTAAAAACCTCTCGAAAAATCAGCCGATTATCACAAATCAATACGCCTTCTTTCCCACTACCAAACGCTGAATCATCAATCAGAACAACCACTTCTTCCGGGTCAAAATCAATACCAAAAGAGCCCGCAGCATTTTTTAGTTGCTTCACTTGGATGTGTGGGCGAATCGACATCCTATCGCAGCCAAAAAATCTTTTATCTCTAAAAAAATCGATCAGTTCCATGTCATGCTTCCAATGCAAAACCGAGTGAAGTCGGTTAGTTATTATTCTTTACTGCCAGTCACTGCCTTGACCGCGGCCAGTAGATTACCGAATTTTCCGTAATTCACCTTGACGCCATCATCTAGATCGAGACTGATGCGCTGGTCTGCGTAGGGGCGCAGGTTCTCATCGAAGCGGCGGAGTTCTTCGAGTTGCTTGGTGAGCTTGTCTTTGCGCTTTTGCAGGGCTTTTTGTTGGGCGCTGCTGGTGGCGCTGTCGATGTCGTCGGAGAGCTTGTCGATACGGGCCTGCATGCGGCTTTGCAGCGGCACGACGTATTCCATGCGCATACGCGAGAGCGTGCCCTCGTTATAGCGGTGTAGGTAAACCAGGCACTCGAAAGCCTTTTGCTTGCCACTGGAGAACAGCCAATAAATTGGGCGCTTCTTGTAGGTTTGCAGGTGGTCTTTGTAGAAGCTGGTGGACAGATAACGGCGGACGACATCGTCAGCGGACTCACCGGTCTTACGGCCAAGGCTGTCGGCCAGCCACTCCATATTCTCTACAAGCCTTTCAGCTCCCCAAACCACCTTGACGAATTCGCGCACTCGCTCGGCAGCATCGTCCTCGAACCAGGATTCGTCAGTAACAGGGATAATGCCGTCAGCATCAGCTGGAAATTTGAGATAGCGCGAGGGATCGAAACTATTTCCGCTGCTGTTGGCGTAAATGAGACCTTGTTCATCGAGACTGTAGCGCCCCATCATGCATCCCATAGAGTATGAGACTAGCCGCTGCATATCTTTTTCTCTATCAGCCCTAATCAGGGTAATTTGCTTTTCGTCTACGGACGGATCTATTTCCTCCTGAAGCCCGTATGCCTGAACAAACAAACCATTATTAATCTCCTCCAACTCTTTAACACGTAAAACTTGCGAATTATTAAATTCGAGCCAGCTAGACCAAGCATTTTCAATGCTTCCAGGTGCATTTGAAAAGCAAAGCAACGGAAGTTGCTCAAACGAAAAAGACATCTCATAAGAGTTCCAATTTCTCTTTGAAACATCAATACACTCATTCACATTATTAATAACTTCTGAGACTAGAGAGGGATCTTCCATAGCCAGTGGGTAGGAAGAAATTTGGCCGGCCTCAAATGTTACCGTTGGGGATATTAGATGCGACACCCCTTCAACCACCTTGCTATTCAAAAACCCAAGCGCATATTTCAATACCGACTCATCATGAGAAAGCACACAACACCCTGCATCCGAAAAAATAAATCCTGCCGGGTAGTAACGCAACGACAACGCACCTATACTAATTCGAGACCAGCTAACTGACTCCCTAAAATAATAGGACGTATTTTTCGCAACAAACTCCGTATTACCTTTCAGATAAGGATATTTACTGGCTATACTTTCCTTAATTCGAGCGCCATCATCCTCCCAGTCGACAACATGATACTGATTACCATACCACTTCCGATATTCTCCGCCTTTATTAAAAGGAAACCATCGCTGACGCGACTCTTTTGCAGAAGCTAAACCAGTGGATGTAAAAGATATATCTTCAAAGGCAGGCTCATACCAGAATCTCATAAACTTATCGTTATCAGTAGTCGATAGACCTTGTTTTACATCCCCGTAATCTTCCAGAGATTTTGAGCTTGAAAATACTGCCCTGAGATTTGAACTAGCCCAAAAGGCTATTGGCTTACCAGGGAGTTCGTAAAGCTCCTCGTGCCGAGCATAATAAACTTTTACATCGAAGAATTTCTGATTTAACTCTTCAATGCTAGATACCTCGCCAGATTTTTCAAAGAGCTTCTTGTAACTCCCAACATAATGCTGAATTCTTCCATTAAAAAAACAAACCGCACATGTACCAAAGTCAGAACCAAATGCTCCCCTACCCACATAGACAAATGAGTCGATGGAAATCTCACTTAATAATTTATCTCTAAGACTTTCAAAATTGGATAGGAACATCCAATTTGGTATCGTGAGCATAGAAACAAACGAAACCTCCTTCGCGAAAATTTTGTTTCTTACAATGAAAGCTCCGTACAAGTCTTGCTTCGCAGATGGATATTCCTTAGAGACATACTTCTTAAGTTCAGGGTTATAAAATTTGACTCCCATATAGGGAGGATTTGCAATAACTGCCTCATATCGCAGCGCAAGTAAACTAGCAGGCCAAGCAAAATGTTCCAGCACCTGCCCAGCATAACTGCGTGACAAGTCATCGCCCTTGCTTCGTACGGTAGCAAGCAAATCAACCATTATGGCCAGCTTTACCTTCAGAGGTTCTGGCACACGTATCAACGAACCAAAGGTCTTGCCATGCTCGAATAGCTGAATCAGTTGGCGCAGATCGAGCACAGTCAGCCCCGAACTGTGCTGAGTTTCCAACTGGCCACCGCCGAATAACTGCCCCGAGTTGAATGCATCGCCGCCTTCAATCTGGATAGCGGCATTGAGAATAACTCGGGCCATCTCCTCATCCGGCAGACCTGCACTTTGTTGAATGGCCATCACATTCAGATGCGGTGGATTTCCCTCTTCATCGAATAACCGGCGATCATCCTCGCGAGCCTTCATCAGCAAGGCGAAGCCAGCGAGCTGAGCAGCACGGTCGTCGATATCTAGGCCATAGAGATTCTTTTGCAGGATCAGCCTAGGGATGTCGCGCAGACGGTATCCGCGCTCCTCATAGATGGCGCGCAGGAGGTTGTAGGCTTCAACCAGGATATGGCCGGAACCACATGCTGGATCAAGCACGGTCAGCGACTCCGGGTTGAGCATGCCGCCATCCTCATCCATGCGTACCTTGATCAAGGCATCGAGCTGGGCCTGAACTTCCGGCGTTTGCTCGGCTGGCTCGATGTAGTACGGCATTTTTTCTTTCAAGTTGGAGTCTGGGTTGGCCATCAGCCAGAGACGACCAAGGCTGTTCTGCACCAGGTACTGAACAATCCAGTTTGGGGTGAACAGCTGGGTGGCGGCAGGAATGTCCTCGCTCTTGACCACCTTGCCGATTACCTCGTCCTTCTTGTCGCTGATATAGAACTGGTAAAGCCAACCGATGACCTCTACCTCTTGCCAGTCCCCCTCCTCGATATCACCAACCAAACGAGCGATGAGCGAATCGGTGCGTAGAAGGTTGTCCGGGAGCAGCAGCTCGGTGGCATCGTCCAGTGCCTCGAAGAGGAACGGCATATTGCTGTGCAGTTCATGGCACTGGGCGAGAAGGATCTCGCGGTAGAGCGCCTCATCCTGATTACCTGCGGTTTTCAGTCGGATAACATCTTCCTTGTCCAAGCCGGGCAGATCGAGGTGATGAGCATGCTCAAGGATCTCCGGCTGCTGACCTTCCGGATGGCTAAGCACCCGGTAGCCGTGACTCAGGTAGCCCTTGAGCTCCATAAAACGGATGGCCACCAGGCGGTTAAACCAGGTGTAGGCCAAGGCTTCAACTACAGCATCAAAGCCTTGCTGCTGAATGCGGCGAGCCAGCTCGGCGCGCTGCTTGGCAACACTGGCAGGGAAAGGTTGCCCACCAACGAGCAACACGTCGCCCTTTTGTTCGACACTGACCGGCAATTCCGGATCAAGCCCGAGGCGGCGTGCACGCAGGGTAACGGCTTCGATAAAGTCGAGACGTGCCTGGGGGGCGTATTTCTTTAGGGCTGAGCGGTTCATAAACTTCAAATCCTTCTAGGCTCTACAGCAATCCTTATTGATTGCCGAGCGCTTTACGATGTTCCGTTGGAGGGCGTGGCATCCAACCCATAAAGGCACTTCATTAGCGATGCAGGCTACGTTTCACGATGCTGGATGGTCTCAAACTCGATGTCGTACCGACCTTGTACGATTTTGGCCTGGACAAGATCGGCATTGAGATCACGACAGATTCGCCGAATATCTTCCTGACTACCGTGCCAGTTGCTACCCAATATCACTGACTTCACTGGGCCGGGCAGCGGGTGTTTCTGATTGCCTTTGTCCTTCCACAAGCGCCACTCCTTTTCGTAGGCCCAGTGGTGGGACTTGGTGTACACAACCTTATTGGTCAAAGCCCGTCGGTCCAGTACCAACTGATCCACGCTGGGCGTTGGGTACAGATCCGAATAGATAACTGGCCTGGAATTTTCGAGGATGCCGGAGTCCTCGTCGATGTTGCGCTCAAACTCAATGCAGATGCCTTTGTGCTCATCTGCATAGTGCGACCAGAGGAGAATCGAGTCCGGCACCATCGATAATGAGAGCACGCCAAGGCTCCGAATTTGCTCTCGGGCCGCTTCAACGTGTTGCTTCACAACAGCTTTAAAGTCATCACTGAGTGCCAGGCTGGTTTGCCGGGAATGGAGCACTCGCGTGCGGATATATCCTTCGACGTCATCCCAATGTGAATACGCCCTGACTTTTGCAGCCAGAGCAATGGCTACATGCACAGAAATGTCATCCTGAATCTCGTAGATCCCCTCAAATGGATCATTGAAGGCCGACATGCTGGAGTACCAGATCTGCTGCTCAAGCAACGTATCCCTGGCGAATCCAGGCCAAGGCATGTACTTGAATAACGAAGTCACTTCTGGATAAGGGATCACGCTCACATCCTTATGCTCATCGTGCCGCCCCAAAGCGGCACGATGACTATGCTATCGAATTTCTACCCGCTGATTATCGGCTACTGCCTGTTCAAGCTCTTTACGCAGCTTGGCGAGGAAGTTGTCGATATCGGCTTGGGTCTCGATGTAACCAGAGCCTGCGAGGAGTTGAGCATCCACTACTTTGCGTTTTTTTACCGGCACGACCGGCGCGACAACAGCTGCGGGCGTACTCACCACTGGAGGCTCGGCTACTGGCACGCCCGGATTTCCACTGCCCGAGGCAACGGGGGTAGGAGCCGGTGCGCTAGCTGCGGCTTTGGCTTTAGCAGCGGCCTGCTCGGCCAAAAAATGAAGATGGTCGATAGCAGCATCAGCTAGATCGCGCGCTTCATCCTGCATTTGGCTAATGTGGGCAAGGCTGCGTTGTTTAGCAATTTTCTGCCGGAGGTTCTGCAGGGCAAACAGGCTCTTGTTCCGCTGATCGGCACTGGCTTGAAGAGTATCCAACTCTTCACTGACCTTGGCTAACTGCTTATCCAACCAGGCATCCGCGCGGTTATGAGCCTCCTTCAGGAAGCCGTCGTTGATCTGGGTGATCGTTTGGATCAGCCCTTCACCTTCACGAATCAGGTTGAAGGGAGCCGTGGCGCCCAGGATTTCGTCGATGCGAGCCAGAGCACGAGCGGCTTTTTCATCCTTCTCCAACTTGGGGCGGTTAGGTTGGAAGTCCGCCTGTGCAGCGCGCAGCTTGTCCCAAGCGGCCTTCTGGCTGCTGTAGAAGTTATCCAGATCACCGTGGCTGTCAGAGAGGTCGAGCAGCGCACTACGTTCTTTGAGGAACAGCTGGATGGCATCAAAGCTGTCCGGCGCTGCCTTAAGTTTACCAATCAGCTTGAGGCCCTGGTCTATGTCATCCAACCCTGGGTATTGGCCAGTCTGCGCCAATGCGCGCCACTGTTTTAACTCACTCTCCCAGCCATCCAGATTGCTTTGCAGCAGGCTGTAGAGGTTATCCTCGCCGTCCTGAGCGATCTTCTGAAACACCTCTTTAAACAGCTGACGGGCTTTTTGCAGCTCACCAGAACCGACTTGTTGGCGTTTCTGAATTTCAGTGGTGCGCCAGCGGGCCGGGGTCGAGATTTCGGCCCAGATTTGCTGTGGCGCCAGTGGGCCACCGTTGCCGATCAGGCTGACTTCGCCTTTGAGCATCAGCCGTACGATCAGCAACACGGTTTCCCATTCCGGCCAACCATAGGGGCGACGACCGAAGTGGGTTTCCGCGAGGTCATGCAGGACGATGCGACGTGATTGACCCGCCAGCAATTCAATGTGCTGGCTAACCTCTTTCAGCGCACGCGGATTGGCCTCGCCTGTGCTGTCCAGGCCAAGACCCGGCGTTTGTTGTGTGGCCAGCATGGCCTGGATTTCTTTCTGCGGGTCGCTGCTCAGATGCTGGATGTAACCCAGCTTGCTGAAGGTATTACGCACCAGATAGTCGAGCGCTTCCTCGGCCAGCATCGGCGCGCTGGAAGCCTTGGTCTCGAGTTTGTTGCCGGCCACGTAGACCTCGGCTTCACGTAGCAGACGATCCACGGTGGTACTCAGACGCTGACGGCGCTGGCGGTTTTCCTCGGCACGATCCTGAAGGATGCGCTTGGTGTTGTGCGGCAACGTGCCGTCGTTTTTGCGGGTGATGTATTTGTCGGTTTGCAGGTACAGGCGCAGCTCTCGGGCCAGGTCGCGTTCGTCTTCCAGGCGCAGGAGCACACTGCCTTCCCCCTGGCTGGACTCAAGAATGCAGCGTTGCTCATTCCATGTGTCTCGGTCATCCACCAGGGGGCTGATAACCGAGATCAACAGATCACCATCAACGCGGTTGCCCAGGGGGTGAAGGTCGCACTGACGGTTGAGGCCAAAGTCTTTGCCATTGTCAGGGAAGCGGAACTTGCGCTGACCACGTAACGCTTCATCAAACAGCAACTGCCCCAGCTCTCGGGCCTCATCGGCGCTGGTCAGATCCACGTCTTTGATCTCACGGCTGATGTCGCGCTCTTCGTTCGTCAGAAAGAAGAAGTCATCACCGTTACGGCTGACTAGGGTTTCCTTCTCCAAGCGCTGGAGGCTGTCCTCGATCTGCTTGCGCAGGCCTTGGCGGTCGGCGTCGATTTCATCGATAAACAGGGTGATGAGGTTATCGACGTTACCCTTGATCTCATCAACGTAGCGGATGAGGAACTGGGTCTTCAGCACCAAGGGGTCAAATTCTTGCAGGCTTGGGTTGCTGGCGGCGTTATCGATAGTCGATTTGACCACACCCTCAAGGAAGCCCTCGATGGATGGGTAGAACCGATGCAGCGGCACAAGTACACCGACGTTATGCTCGCTTACCGCTTTGGCGGCTGATTGGAACGCATCCAGGAGCGAGCGTTCACCGCGGGCCAGGTGTGTACCTGTGGCACCCGCCTTGCGGATACTCTCGAAGATGCGCTGTACCAACTGGAACTGATACGGCACAAAAGGATAAACGGCGGAAAAGTCATCTTCATCTGAGAAGGCTTTATAGGTGCGCCCAGTATTAGTGAAGCTGAGTTGGTTGCGCAGGATGTCAGCCTTCTCACGATAGATCTTGCGCAAGGCGTCCTTGGGATCAGGCTCCTTGTCGAGCAAACGACGCTGAATCACCTCGTCAACGTTACCGCTGGACAGCGACAGGCGGGTTTTGAAGCGCCCCTGAATTTTGGAGAAGTCGTTGGCCTTGGAGGCGCGGACTTCACCCAATACGGCATCGATGTCTTCCTGCGAGGTGACCAAAACCCAGGCACGACCACCGCAGACCGTACCAAGGTTCTCGGTGATGGTTTGCAGGCTGAGCATCAAGTGCGTGTCCTGGCCAATGAATTGGCCGACCTCGTCCACCAGGAACACAATGCGCTGATCCTTGCCGCGCTTATCCAGATATTCCTTCACCCACTTGGCAAAGCTTTCGACATTGAGGCTGAAGTCGTTTTCAAATCGCTCAACCCAGGCGTCGGCATCTTTAATTTCCTGCCCCAGCGTTTGGGACAGCGCAGTTGCTAGTGCATCAACCTGGAAATGGTAGGCGTCGCGCTCGTCTTCCCAGGTGGAGCCCGACGCTTCAGCGAATACCTGTTTGAACTCAGCGAATTTGCCTAAGTCATCCAGGTGGCGCTCCATATGGGCGATATGCGGGTGATCCCCACAGAAGCCCAAGCGCTCATTGAAGACCTTCAGAAAGACACGAAGGATGGCGTCGCGACCATCGGCGCTATCGGCCTTGCTGTCGATGTTGAACAGCAGCACGTCAGTGTCAGCCGCGATGGCGCGTTTGATATCAGCAGCCAACATAGGGTCAGCAATCTTGCGCTCGAAGAAATCGATGGCCTGGCGTGTTTCACCGTCTTTGCTGACCTGCTTGTTCTCCAACAGGTAAGAGAGAATTTTCAGGAAATGCGACTTACCCGAACCAAAGAAACCAGAGATCCACACACCTACTCGCCCGGATGCATCCTGAGGCTTATCAAGCGCTGCGAGGTAGCTTTCAAAAAAACTGCGCAAGTGCTGATCCAGCTCGCGAGTGATGACGTATTCATCCAGCTCCTGCCAGACGGACTCAGCATCATCCTGGTCAGCCTTGATCACGCCATTGATAGAACGATGGATGGATCGGGTAAACAGACTCTTGATTTGCACGGTGGACATCCTTTTCAGCTCACCAGTCGGAAAGCGCGGTAGTAAGGTTTCTCGCCCAGCTGACCGAACAGCTTCAGCGATTGGCCGTCATAGAGGCCGGGATAAAAAACCACCAGCGGGGTCTGCCCCATGAACGGCTGGAGGTTGTTCAAGAGGTTGTGGGTGCGAATTAACGGATAAGCGCTGCCGACACCATTGATAACCAGCAAGCCGTAGTCGCTGGGCGGATAACGATCAACCAGTTCTTTGGCGACCTTGCCTGCATCCAGCGGCGCCTTGAGGGCTTTTTGCAGGGCCTCATCGCCCTTTTTTGCTTGCAGATCGATGGACTTATCCAGCAGCTTGCGCTTGTTGAGTAGGTCCATAAGTAATTCAAACAAGTTGATGAACGCAACCTTCAATCCAGGGCGGCGCTTACCAATAGCACCTTCGAGAAATAGGACATGCTCGCGCACCTTCAGCTCATCCTGAGGTGGATAGTCAAAAGCATAGAACGGAACCTCGTTGCCCAGTCCCTGACCACCAAGAAAGTCATCTGAGGTGACCTTCTCCAGAATTTTATTGAGGCGTTCGTCGAGGTCGTTCACGGGCATACCTGAAGGCAATCGAGCACGTACTGCTCATTTTGTTGACGAAGATAGTTAAGAACAGCTGGCTCAATGGCCTGGCTACGCAAACGAAGACTGCGGGTATCGTCTATAAAGCCAGCCTCAGCAAGCATACGCATAGCATTTTGCCTCAGCTTACCCCGCGTTGAGTCAGTCAAGGTAGGCATGTCCGGCTGAGCGCGCTGGCAGTCTTCGACGTAAGCATCCCAATGCCTCAGTTCCAGGTGGGTCGAAAAGCGGCGGAACTGGTGCCGCACGACCGTCCGTAAAAAATCACCAAACAAGGGAGAAAACTTTACCGTTGCTGCTAAGACTGCGTGAGTAGCGACCGGCATGCTGCCTTCATGCACCAGGTGCCAGAGCTCCTCCCCCATTGTTTGCAGGCGGGCTCTAGCCAGGCTGGCATAGGTGGCCGCCGTCTTGGTCGTGCGCTTTTGCAGCACGTTTAGCTCATAAATCTGCCTTTCCCATTCGCAAGTACTTCCACCCTCCAGCAACAATCCGGCAACGATCCTTGTCTCAGGCACAATCAATGAACACTTAGTGAAATTGGCCAAGTAATTACTACTCATCAGGTCTTCGCACTCGTTACCCGTGGAAAGCGCTCTATTCTGATTCCCAACCGAGGCATACGCTAGACCTAAAAGCCCTACGAATGAATGCAGAGGCTCCGACCGATGCTCACGCCCCCATCTAGCGAAAGCACAAAAGGATACGCACACATGCCTCTGTTTCTACTTGAGCTAGCAGACCTCGCCCTGCAAACAGGCAAATTCACAGGCCTGTCAACCTATCAGACAAGGCCATACCCTGGGTGCGGAACCTGCCCTCATATCCTCACCGGGAAGCAATCGCAAACATCGAAGAAAAAACAAGTCGGCATATTAGAATCGATCGCTGAAGGCCTACAGCAAATGTGAGATGCATCACTTTAACCATCGCCAACCTATGGGTAAAGCAATTGGCGCAGGTAGTAATCGTGTGAAGAACTCGCTTGAAAAAAGAAGTCTTCCATGACCGCGGGTTCCATCCCTGCCCGCTCCCAGCGGGCACAGTTGGATGATATGTCGCGTTAGCTGACAGACCAATAATGGTCATGCATACAGGTCAAGTTTTCAGGCGGATACCGGAACCTGCGCCTCCCTTTTTGGAGCGCGCTACTTAGTCGCTTACTTAGTCGGTTACTTGGTCGCAGCTTGCGGGGTACAGCGATTTTGCGGCTGCTAGGCTGTCACATGCCCGCGAAGTCCGTTTAGCAGCGCAATGAAACTTGCGCCAAGCCAAACCAACATGCCATCTTGATTGACACGTCTTCACAAGCGACGGTTATGTGTCAGCTTTTCAAGCAGGTAAGGACACCGTGAAACGCAGTACCACCCCCGAATCCGTTCGCTGGGATCTTGCCCTTCGCTACCGCTTGATCGAGACGGCCGCCTGGTGGGAAGGCCGGGGCGATTCACTCAGCACCTGATGCAGAGCTTCGGTATCAGCCGCCAGCAGGCCTCCAAGGACATGAGCACCTCCATCACCGACCATGCCCCGAAGAACCCGGAGCGGTTCAGGTCGCATTGAAGGACTCACACCGTCGGCATCAAGTCGATAGACCAAGCCTCCAACTGTCCCTGCGATACTTGGGAGCTATCGAGCAGATCCAGCAGTTCTTCCTGTCGCGGCTGACCAAAGACCACCCGGTAAGCAGCCAACTGGCGTTTCAACCTGGCGAAGGCCTCAATCTCGCTGGTGTAAGGCAATGCCGGCACATGGCGCTCGATCCGAGCCTCTCCCGGTGCGACCCAATAAGGCACTAGTTCGCTGCGGCCCTGCGCACGCGCTTCCCGATCAGCGCGCACAAAGATTTCTTGCCAGAGGTTTTGACCGGGGCGCCAGTTACACAGTGACTCGGAGGAAAAGCGGGCGGCAACATTCTTACGTACTGCGTGCCCCTTATACCGATGCACCCGCCCCTCCCGCTGCTCCATATCCACCGGATTACCGGGCAGGTTCCAGTGAACAATCCGATGACACCACGGATGGAAGTCAAGCCCCTCTTGTCCCACTGATGTACTCGAGAGCAGGAATGGGCGGAATGGGCTGTTGAAGGCCTTTCGTACTGCGTCCTGAGTCAAACCGCCCTCCTCTGACTGCAAATGCCCAAAGCGCAGAGCAAACATCATCCGCAGATGCAGCTCCTCCGTCTCAACCTGTTTACCCTTAACCCGATAGCAGCGAGCCAGCACTCGTGAAGGCCGTGGCTCTACCATTTCCACCACATCGGCTACACAGTCACGGCAGACGGAGTTGATTTCCTGGCCTGCCGCCCAACCATGCTGCTCGAACACTAGATGCCAGGTTTCGTCGAGCACTGCTTGCAAGTTCCCGTCACGGCAATAGCGCAAGACACGATGCCAGTAGGCATCTTCATCGCTGGAATCAGAACCGGTGGAGTCCAGCTGACGGATAAGGCGAATCGATGCCGGGCGGTTGAACAAACGCCAGAATGAATAGGCGGTCCTAGCAGCTAGCTCCCGACGTACCAGCGGTGACAATCCAGGCACATCAAGCATGCGCGCAGCAAGCACAGCCGGCGAGCCAAGCGCTACATCAGTTAGGGTTTCAAGCAAGTGATCAGGACGGCGCCCCAGGGTGCTGATATCCAGGGAGAGCAGGTCATCTACGTAGCCAGGCAAATACTCAGGATTGGGTCGATACTCCGGTGCTGTAGAGTCATGCGGCCAGTCAGACAAAAACTCACGCATGCCAGGATCCAGCAGCAACGGCGCCGCCCATTCCCAACGATTATCTACCGCAGCACCCTCAGGATCAGGCAAGGTTTGGAGCAGCTCAGCCACCTGACCACGTACCCATTCGCGCCGGTCAACACCTACTGGAGCAGCAAGAGGGTGAGCCTTATCTGCCAGTGTCAGACAGGGCATAAGCAACAGCAACAGGCGATGCCGGGCTCGAGACCCACCTGTCTCAGTCAGGCGCAACAGGGCGCTCTGGCGACGATCCGGTTCGTGGTAACTCTCAAAATCAGGCCCCAGCATTCGTCGCTCGGCTTCATAGCTGAGCAGACCACTGACTACATCGGGAACCATGTTCCAGGCAGAGAACAACAGCGCCTTGCTCTGCCCATGCTGTCCCTCATAGGCTCCAGACAACGGCCAGTATGGTACGGTCGGTGGCATCCAAAGCAGCTTCCACAATCCACTGTCAATCAAGCGTTCTCGCAAGTCACGCAGCTTTGCATGCGCATCCGGCACAGGCTCGAGTTTTGAAACGGCATCAATGGACAGCATGCTGTCTTGGTGCTCGGTGATGACCTTGGCCAGCTTTTCAGGGAAGCGCTGCTGCGTATCCTGGATCCGCTTGTCCACCTTGTAGCGATGCATGAAATTGGCGAGATAGGGGGCAGACTTCCAGTAAACCATTGGATCTCGCTCGCCTACCGCACGAAACACCGCATCTGCCGACAGATACTGGCGTACATCCTCAGGCTGCAGTTTTACGGTATTGCCAGGCTCGACCAGCATACCGTCATGTTCTTCTGTGGCTGCCACGCGCTCGGTGCGAGCCATCACCTCTCGCAGGCAGAGCTCAAGCTCCTGCTTGGCTGGCAAGATCTGATCCGTTTCTCCCCTAGCTGCAAGACGTAACCCGCGACCAAATTCGGTAATCGCAGACTTCAGACGAGCGCCCCGCTTCTCGTCATGCCCAAGCAGAAAGGCGGTAGTAGCAATGAAATCCTTATAGTGGTCCTCCTGCTCAATCTCTGCGTCCGTGGTGAACAGCTTGTACGGAGTTGCGGAGAGCAGCAGCACCCTCGCAGGGCCCCCCTCCGATGATTTAGCGCTAAACAGTGCCTGAGCAATCTCTACCGAAGGATCAGATTCGGCCTGCTCCGGATCCAGAAGTGTTTTGAAGCGCTGGAACTCATCCACCACTATCAAGTCCGGCTCCAGCGCTTCGACGCAAACCTCAGCCAGCAACTGACGTAGTTCGCCGATCAAGCGTCGACGCAAATGACCAGCATCCGGCGGGTAGGACTCCCGATAACGAGCGAAGTAGCCAGTTGCGGCGTCAATTACATCCTGTTGCAGACGCCCACTATCCCGGAATCGCTCCCGGAAACGTGCAGCAATGCCCTCTTCCAGCGGCAGTGGCCAGTCATTGAGCTGCTGACGCCAGCGCTCACGGCTCTGGACCGCTCCCTGGAGTAAGTTCATCAACCCCACTCGTGGCATAACTACACCGTCGAGGAGGTGAAACAGTAACCGGCGTTCATCCCGCATCCCGGTCGAACGCCCCATGTCAAAGGAGGTACCTGGGGTAAAGCTGACAAAGTTCAGCTTGCTACCAGCCAATCCCAGCTGCCCCTCACGGGGGGCAAGCTCAGTAGCGAGCATGGTCAAGCGAGAAGCAAGGGAAAAACTGACCTGGTTGTCACCGGTGATCCGCAGCTTCGGTAGATTGGAGCGGGCAATACTCTGGTTGCTGCAGATATAAATCACGTCGATCCGATCGACATCCTGCCAGAGTTTGTCTACTGCGCGAGCGATCACACCTCGGGCGACCAGCGTCTTACCAAGGCCTACTTCATCAGCAACAAGAAAACGGCCCGTACTGTCATCAGCATGGAACAGGCGATAGAAAGCATGATCCACTGTGCGCCGCTGGAAAGTCTTCAGTGGGGCCAGAACACTGTCGATATCTGGTCGTTTCATTCAGCTTCCATGTCATTCAGTACTGAATCAACTACTTGCCATACGACATAAAGATCATCAGGCACGATCTTTCGCCCCTCTTCCGACTGGCGCAAATCAGCAATCAGCCGTCTTACCGGGAGCAGCCGCTGCGGGTCCCTTGAGGCGGCGCGCAACATATCTTCCAGTAATGGCTCACCTCGGAGCCCCTGGCCTCCGGCAAAATTCCAAGTTTGCCCGGAACTGTCCCCGATGAGCCCGGCAATCTCCTCCAGCCCGCCAAGTAAGGCCCGCAGGAACTGCATGAAACGCTCAGGGCTATCGATCAGGGTGCGTAACACATGATGGATCCGCTCCTCCGGCATCCCTTCTACAGGCAGCTTGATGGCAAGATCGAGTCTCTCATCATGTCCATCCACGGCGATGCTGAAAGCGATAAATGCCGTCAGCCGGGCAATTGGTAGATACCAACTGACACCGTCCTGCCACTCCTTAGCCTGATGCCCTTCAACCGATAAGGGCCAAGCAGTTAGTGTGACGCCTTGAGGTAGGGCAATCCCACCCTGCACGGCCATTTGCCAATCGCCTTCTGCTGGTCGACAGCTGACACGCAACTCCGCGCCCAGCAATGCCTCTCGAGCCTGTTTGAGCTTGGTTGCGGCCTCTTGAGCTGTTTCTTCCTCAGGGGCGTACTCAGCAGGCTGATAGTCTTCACACAGACTCTGAAAACCCGACTCCATAAACAGATTGATGCCAATTCCTTTGCCCCCCGGACGTCCTTTAGGGCCTGAGGCCGACGCCATCAGCTCAACATTTCTCCCGGTAAAAGCGGCATCAGTCAGGTTGGCTGAGCCGATAAACCAGGTGGCTCGATGCCCCCACTCAAATACCATCAGCTTGGCATGCAGGCCAAATGGCCGTAGCTGAGATTCATCCTCTGCTTCTACATCGGCCGTCGAACTCAGCACTTGTACGACGCTCCAATCGTTGGCCAAGTCCGTTTCAAGTTGCGAGAGCTGGTCTGCACGACTAACCAACAGCGACTCACTCGATGCCAGCCTGGCGATTTTTTGCAGTGCCTTGTCAGATAGGAAGGGAGCTATGGCCAGTATGCGGGTTGCCTGCTCGACTGGACTCCAGTGCGCCCTCTGCTTACCAAGACCCAACACATAAAACTCAAGACCGCTATCGAATCCCTCCGGCGCCGGAAACGCGGTCCGCTTCACTTCATCCGCCAGTTGCTGAATGTCTGCAATGACAGCGTCTTCCAGTGTTTCATCTCCTAGCCCTGGCAAGCGACGCAGCAAGTCAGACAGCGGCTTGCTTGCTGCAATTGTTTTTTTCCCAGGAGTCGCCTCCGACGTCAGGGCAATATCCCAAGACCTATCAAAGGTTAAATTGCGAGAAGCTACAGATACACGAATCAGCGGTGGTTCATTATCATGAACAAAACGGGCCACCCAAACCTTGGGATGGAATACCCCACCGTTAGGCGCTTTTACCGGATGGACGCTGGATTCCAACGCCCCATAAAGAGCCCGGCCGTTGGCGGGTACGGCAATGCCGGCCTCGTCGACAAAAACCTGTATACGCTCACCTGCCTGGCGAATCGCCTCGAGCAACATCAGCGGATCCAGCAAGAGCTGCTCTACTCCAGCATCTGTCTGAGCCAATACTGCCAGCGGCAGAGCCAACAGAACCTCCAGATCCAAGCTGTATGTCGTCAGTACAGTGCGATCAATTCGGTAACCTGGTGGAGGCTTGAGCAAATCCATCGCCACAGCACGGGAATCGGGAGACAACATCAGTGCGACAGCCCCTCATGTAGATCCATCAACATCCGGCGCACCTGACTCCAGCGAAACTCCATACGACCAACACCTACACGGCCACTCCAATCTGCCAACCGGCCGGCATTTGCAAGTCGCGCCCGCTTGGGACCTTTAAGCTGCCGCTCTCGCATTTCAATCAGGGACCGTAAACCCTGATCATTAAGCGCTCGTTCAACATCTCCATGACTGACACACTGCAACCAACGCTCTACAAAACGGCGTTGAGGCTCCGGACTACGCGCCTGCTGACGCACCACGAAAGCCCACAAGACCTCTGGCTGGAAGGTCTGCAGGTCTGCCTTGGCCAGCACCAGCCATTCGGAAAACTCCTGACGGTAGTAGTCAGCTGCTGCCATATCAGCTTCCGACTGATTGGTCTTACCACGCTTCTCCGCCAACATCAGGTTGTAAAGGAGCGGCGCACCTTCAATAACCAATGAAAACTGGCGAGCCAACTCGAGTGTGGAAGCTATCTGGGAGGGAGCGTCAGGTGGCAGGTGAACGTCCCAAAGCTTATGAGCCTGCTCGGCAAGATTATGATCAGCAAGCCAACCCAGCAAAGAGCCATTACAGTTGGCACGGATCTGAGCCTGAACGAACTCTGACTCTTCACGACTAAGAGAAAAGTCTGCTCCTACAGGGAATCCAGCCGGTACTGGCGGCAACCTCGGGTGCCAAGCATGCCGACCAGTCAAGAGCAACCCAGGATCGTCTGCCGATATCTCGAGGCGTCGAACCTGGCGGCGCAGCTCATCAAAATGGGTGTGATACCAGCTCAGGCTATGTCGGGGCTC
>CENH01027804.1_pt1 | contig 24652 bp, 13 predicted proteins | sample 530171 | NCBI WGS metagenome assembly CENH01 (sample SAMEA2591132, study PRJEB7988) | marine metagenome | biome: marine biome (ENVO:00000447); feature: deep chlorophyll maximum layer (ENVO:xxxxxxxx); material: saline water (ENVO:00002010), including plankton (ENVO:xxxxxxxx) | depth 70 m | reverse complement strand
TCGAGCCAATGTAATAGACAACAAAAGTAGCTACCACACCACCGCCAAACCACAGATACCAATAATCATTTGGTCTCTTAAGTGCTATCTCCTCAAGTCTTTGATTTTCTGTTTCAAGAGCAAGAATAGTTTTTGCAGAGACTTCTTTGTGATATTCTAAATCTGCAGTGAGCGTCCCAATCTGTAAGTCAAAATCTGCTTTTTGTTTTTCAAGTTCTTCGGATAACTTAAGTTGACATCGCTCCTCTTCCGATTCTTTATCTGCAACCAATTTGGCTATCGCTGGAACGTTAAAACACCAGGCCTTAAAGGGAACTTCATCACCTTTTGATAGTTCGGCAATTGTTGGTTCTGCAGCTATACTGGTTGTTGTAAAACTAATCAGTAACAGTAAAACCAAAAAGCTCTTCAAGTTTGTTGTTAATTTCATTTGGCTTGCTTTCTGCTTTCTTGATAATTTCTTTAACTTTCTTCTTTTCTTTTCTTGAAAGTTGTTCTTTTTTTATAGAATATTTATCTTCTATTTTAGCAAGAGTTTCCTTATATTTTAAGGTAAGTTCTTCTCTTTTTTGTATTTCTGTGTTTCTTGCATCTTGTAAAGCTTGTATTTGGCTTTCATAGGATTCCTTTCTTGCTTCCATTGTTTCGATAGCAGCTTGATTGTTTTTCCGGGCGAATATAAAAATACCGATTGACCACGCAGCCATGGCAAAAACCTTCCAATGCTTCTTCACAAAGATCCAGGCTAACCTTAGTTGTGTCATTGGTCAGAAGGTCCGTGCTTCCACTTTACAGCCATATCCACAAGAGCTTGCGTACCAATGTAAGCCAAAGTGATTGCTGTCCAGTTATCACTCGTCACTGTCCCATAGGCACAAAGACCGGTTGCTGTAATCCACGCTAGAAACTTGCGAGAAATAAATCTCTCTGTATATTTATCGGCAAACGCCTTCACTGCTGTCATCATATAACCCTCCTAGATATTTACGTGCGCAAAGCCAGACTTTTTTTCTATGTTAATCTGCATATCAACACAGTCCTTTAAGCTGTCCAAGTGTGAAATAAGGAGAACTGTTTTAAAGTGACCCTTGATCATATCAAGAATCCTAACAAAACCTTCCATATTTTCTTCATCTAAGGCAGTTCCTGGCTCGTCTAGTATAAATAGGTCCGACTTTGGTAAACTGGACACAGTTAAAAATGCTAATCTAATTGCCATCGATGCAATTGTCTTCTCTGCACCAGAACCCATCTCTAAAGGGCGGGGGTCATATTCTGGGTGTTTAATAAAAATGTCTAGTTTATCATCGCTATTGGAAATGAAAATTTCAAAATCTACAATGTTAGTTAAGGTCTTCGCGATCTCTTGGTTGATAAATGGCAGCCTTTCTTTAATGATGTCGTAAGATACGCCGTTCGGGTGGCAACAAGTCATTAACAAATGATATGCAGCAAAATCTTCTTTTAAAGATTGATACTCCTTTTGTTGTTCTTGCATGTGAGCTAGTTTTTGTTCCAACGAGCCATGTTTCTTGTGTAAGTTCATAATCCTGTTGTTACACAAGGAAGACTCTTTTTGTCCACTCTTTATGTTCTTATCAAGACCCTCTTGTGCTTTTAAAAGACTTTTTAGATTTTCTATTGATTCTTTATTAGTTTCATACTCTTGATTTTTATCTTGTAGTTTTTCTAGTTCGACCTGTTCTTTGAACAGTGAACTGTCGGCTCGTTCAATATTGAGTCGGTTACTAGCGATGGAAGTTGCAAGATTATTCCTTTTATCGACTAGAAGATTGTAATTTTGAATATGAGATTCAACCGTAGCTGGGTCAAGATCTCTTATCTCTTTACCTAGACTATTAACTTTGTTGGCCGCGGTTGTTCGATAAGACTCCGTAATCTGGATTAGCTCTACGGCTGTGTGTGCATCTTTAATAAATTTACATGTTGGATATTGAGTTCCGCAAGGAACCTCTGTAAGGAGATCCTGTTTCCTTCTGCTTGCGATGATATCTTCGCTAGTTTTTCTCAATTCTTGTAAAAACTTTTCAAGTTCTAATCTTTTAGAGTCAATAGCTTCTTTCTTTTCTTCAAAAGAAGATATATCAAAATCGTTTAAAAAGCTGGATATTTTTTTAAAAACTTTTTCATCTGCCTGTAGCGACTTAATAGCTTCGGTTTTTTGTGACGCTAAAGATAAAATAGAGTTTTTCTTTTTTTGAATATGCTTCATTGTTAAAACTGGATCAATTATTTCAGCTGGAACTGATTCAATTCTCTCCTGTATTGATCCTAATTCTTCTATCAAAGCGGAAACTTCTTGTTTTAAAGAAGCACAAATGGCTTTGTTTTTCTCAATAGAAAGCTCGCTCTTTACGATCTCTGATCTTATGCTATCGATTTCACTATCAAAATCGATGCCATCTAGCCTTTTTAGGGCAATCTTAGTTGTCGCAGATTCTTCTTTTGCCAACTTAAATTTTTTATCAAACAATTCTAAATCCAAAAACTTGGCCAAGAACTCTTTGCGCTTGGTTGATCCTTCATTGATAAAAGAAAGAGAATCAAGCTGCGAGGCCATCGATGTCATTAAGAAGTCATTGTGTGTTCCAAAATATTTTCTAATATTTTTATCGGTATCTTGCCTAGATGTTCCATTAAGACTTGTTTGGTTGCCAATCATATCTTGCTTATAGAATTCTAAGTCGGTGCTGGCTTCTTGCGTTTCTTCACCTTTTAGTCTTTTGATGTATTTCTTTGAAGTTCTTTCTGCGATGTATTCTTCATCGTGAACTTTGATGGTGGCGCGGGCAAGGCACGAATCTCTGTTTTGGTTGATAATGTTAAGATTCTTTCTAATAGATTTGGATGTCGTGTTGTACAAAGAATACAACAGGCTGTCAACAATGGAAGACTTTCCAGAATAGTTCTTACCAAAAATGCCAACAATACCTTCTAAACTGGTGAAGTCTACTCTATTGCCCTCTCCGTAGTTGAAGAGATTATCCCATTCAAGACTCTGCAAAGACCAATGAACGTTTCTCATTACATCTTCGCCTTCTTCAATCATGGTATTGTACTTCTTGTTGAGTTCGTATACCCGCTTCATGACCTCGTCTGTAGCATTGAACTCTTGAAGGTAGTCAGCTATTAAAGCCTCTTGAATCTTAATATCTCTAAGGTCTTTCTTTTCAATCCCGTCAGCAGAAGGCACAGAAACCTGCTTTCCTGCTGCTCTATTTAGGTACGTAACAGACTCAGGCTTGTATTTGTACTTGGCTATATCTACTGCTTTTCGAACCTTCTCAAGCGAGACATTACTCTTAGATACAATCCTAAGCCTCGCACCGGTAGGAGGCACTGAACGAGGGAGGTTTCCCTTTTCAGATAAAGAAATAGTAACGAAAGGCTTAGGATTGCTGAACGTGATTAGTTTGTTAGTAAAGTTATCTTTACTTTCAATGTCCCAAAGCAAATAACCTTTATCTAATGATTCTCCGAAGTTCTGCTGCACGGTTGAGCCAGCATACCAGATTCTACCTTCCTTGTCTAGCTGCTGAGTTTTATGGATATCGCCTAAGAAGGCAAAGTCGAATTCATCAAAGATTTCGATATTGTGATCTCCACCAAGTGTCCAGTTTTGATCTGTCTTTGACTTATCAATCGCGCCGTGATATAGTGCAATATTGACTGCCTCTGGGTTTGTTGGGCTGGACCAGTTGTCTTCATCGAAAACAGAAAGAACATTTAAGCAGAATTGATCATTTAATTTTGTCTCTCCCGCGTTTTTGAGTAGGATAAGGTTTGGTGAGTTGATGGCTTTTGCGATTGGAGACAAAGCGTCTTGCCTTGAATTGTTCCTTAGGTTACCATCATGATTGCCTAGTATAATATACGTTGGTGCAATTGCGGCTAGGTTCTCAAAAAAGTCACGGCACAGATCCACAAACTCGGGTGATATCTGTGTCTTTGTGTGTGCTATATCTCCGCAGTGAATAATATAGTCTACGTTTTCTTCTTTTAGTGATTTGTATAACTGCTTGAATACTTCTTTATATTCAAAGTGATATTTTAGATTACGGATGTGGGTGTCCGCAATATGAGCGAATCTCATTTATTCTCCATGAGTAGTTTTATATATTATAACAAAATTGACAGGGGGTGTCAACTATATTCTTTTGAGGCCCATGCCTTCAAGTTGTTGTGGGGTGAGTTTTTCGAGGATGATTGCAAATGCTTTCTTTTCAGATTCTGTGATCATGTTAATATCTCCAGTTTCTGCTAGGTGGGTCATCTCTTCAGCAATAATCTCTTTCAATCTTCTTTTGGTAAGTTCCATTATTATTCTCCTGATTTTTGACTTTTGACATTGGACAGCTCTTGTATAACCATAGCAATGGCGGTCCTCATTTGACTAAAAGCCATATCATATTGTTTTTTTATTACGTTTTGCGAAGACAGATTAAGTGTTTCCATAGCTTGAACCAGCAAAGATTTCTCTTCTTTTAGTTCTATCTCTCTTTCTATTTCTTCTTTTATAATCTTAATAAGTTGGGATTTAGTCATCATTTCGCCTCTCAAAAGTTAAGTTTGTATTTTAAATAGTCTAAATCTGATACAAAATCCGCATTTTGTTTCTTGTTTTCCACTTCTTCTTTTGTCATATCGCCAATGTCTGCATGGGGAGATATAGAAAAAGTCTTGACAGATATATTGTATTCTCTCAGCTTCTTCGCAATTTTTAACTCTTTATCTTTTGCATCTTCATCAAGACAAATATAAATATTTGGCTTTCTTTCACAAATTTTCTGAAATAGTTTTGATTTTTCTCTTAACGTTGATCCAAGAAGAGGGATTGCATTTTTGCACTTCATAGCGTCAAAGACACCCTCTACTAAAAGTATATCATCATCCCAATCAATATTTAAATCATTGAATATGACATCTTTACTAACATTTGGATTTTTATATTTGGCCCAGTCATCTGAATAAGATCTTGCAATAAAAAAGTTTAAGTTTCCAAGATGGTCAAAAGAAGGTATAATAATGCGATCTCGATAGGTGCCATAGTTACAAAATCCTATTTTCCACCTTAGAATATCTAAATCTGTGAGACCTCTAGAATAAAGATAATCAAGTGCTTTTTGTTTTATTTTACTTTTTTCACCAGTAAGAGTTTGAAAGTTATCTGGCATATCAATAATTTGTGGAGGTAATTCGGGCTCTTCTTCAAAAATAGTATCATACTTGGCCAGGTCAACCTCTCCGTCCAACAGCCGCCAATCCGCATAGTAAGAGGGTGCAAAGCGACGAATAAGAGGAGAAATTTTTGTGCCGGAGTAATCACATATCCAACATTTGAATACACCTTTCTCAACATTGATTGATAATTTCAACTTATGATGATTACACTTTGGGCAATGAAAAAGGTGCTCTGTTCCGTTTGACCAGCAGTGGCCAAGGGCGCTTTTAAGTAGTTTGAGTTTGTCCGACAAGTTTTGATCCCGCTAAACCAATAATAATACTATCACACATGTCATATATCCCAGGTTTAGGATTTCCATGTTTTGTATATTCTATCGTAATTTGGGGATAGTTGTCAACAATAAACTGCAAAACTTTTTCTTTTGCATTGTCACCGCGCTTAATACCAACGCCTGCCAGCTTTCTCGCGGAGGATGCTGCTAGCATTTCCGGTTGAATATCAAATGTACCATAACAAAGCCAAGAAACTATTCCATTAAAGCGAGAAAGCGTTGAGAGGGTTTTCGCAGAAGAGAATCCGCTCCTAAAAGATTGTAGAGATTGTTCTATATAAATATCTGTTATATCATGTTTTGCTTTAATAGACCAGAGACCCTCTTGAATGAGGGTTGCTTTTTCATATAGGGTAGGAAATTTTCGCTTATTTCTAGTATCCCAAACGAAGCTTTCGATTATTTTATTATCTTCTACAATAGAGGCGCCTGTTATAGACGTCGATATATCAAGTCCTAAAATTTTTTTCATATATAATCTCAAACAACCTTTTGAGAGTGATTTCTTTTTTTTCTTGATTTTCAGTAAAAAACCACTCCCACACTAATGAAGATTCTAACATGGATATTTGTTTTTTAATATCTTTTATTTTACTTTCTGCGATTTTTATTTTTTGCTTGGGAACTTCTGGTGTGTCGATTCCTAGTTTTAAAGCGATGTCAGCTAAAATAATCATATCTTCCTCTTCCATGGCTAACACAGCTTTTTTAAACATTTTTTGTTTTTCTTCTCGCTCTTCTTTGTTTAAAAGAGATATTTTGTCTGGATGTATTTTTGATGCAATTTTTTTAAACAGTTTTTTAATCTCTGGATCTTTTGTTTTTGCGGATTCGTTTTGCTCTTTTGTTTCGTTTTTCGTATTTTGCTCTGTTGTTGTATCTTTTCTATTTGTATTTTTGCTTCTTTTTTTAATATCTGTTGTTTCTTCTTTTGTTTCACTTTCTTGATCTTGATGGTTCGAGGCTTTTGGGGTAGCTAGTGTTTCAGGGTGTTTTTCATAAAAAAGTTTTTCGACTTCTTTAGACGCAGAAGTAAATATTTCGCGTGATAGACTTAATTCTGTTTTTAGTGAAGATAGTTTTGCTGCTAAAAGTTTTATCTTTCTATTTGCGGGTAACATTAGAAATCTAGCCGCAACTTAAACATGTAGTCCTTGTTCTTGTCTTTTTTAACTGGATTAGCTAAAGTGGCGATGGCTATTAAGTTTTTATATTCATCGTAAATGCCTATTTTTGAAATATAAGTTATATTTTCAAACCTGGCTTCGTGGCCGACAAACCCTGAATCTTTTATATTCTTTATTGTTCCCGGTTTTTCTACCATATCACCATAAACTATTTCGGTAGATCCAGACTTATTTTGGTCAATAAAAGTTGGATTAGAAGAGTAGTTAAACTCTTTAGCCTCTGCGTGTGCCAGCATAGTAACTGTTGGGATTTTGTTAGTGCCCTTAAGTTTAATTTCATATGAAGAATCGTCTACTGTGCCATGGCTGACTGGTGTACCTATTACTTCAAGACCTGTCCCGAACGATAGCCATTTTGGAGAGCTATTCGCAGATGCATCAAAATACTTGTCTTGGTAGGTGCTGTTTTGGGCCAAGGCTCCCGTTAATAATAGCAAACCTTGGTTGTACAGCACCATTCCAATCTGAGAACCGGAATGAATACCATAAGTTGAAACCAATTCTCCGTTGCCATATATATCTTTTGCTTGAGAAGTTAATGTACCAGTCACGTAAAAATTTAACTCAACTGTTTCTTTTGCTACTTCTGAGCCGTAAAAGATTGCCGGAATAGCTATGATGTTTACATTGCTTGTTCCTAGGCTTCCATATTTAACTTCAGTCTTCGTTAGTGGACTTTGAGATTCTATAACGTTTTTTAATGCTCTAATGTATTTTTTATTTGCCGGGGAAAAAGAGGGGTCATCAGAAAAATTATTTACATCAAACTCTTGCCCTGTTGGAACATATATTCTATTCACAGAGGCTGTCATTGGATAAGGATGGGTCAGCCTATCCCCATTAGTAAATTGATTTGAATCATCAAATGCACTATCAGTAATGGTGCTAAAAGCATACCTTGTGGTGTCTTTTGAAATAAACTGAGTTGCTAAAGAATCAGAGGGCCTATTAACATTTATTTCGTATAAACTAACATGACCTTGTTGGATATGTTTTATATTGTTAGAAAAACTTCCTGTGAAATAGCTTTCATAGTTTAAAAATACTTTGCCTCTGTTCACAGAAAAGTTAAACTCAGGCTTTGCAACAATTGTACTATGTACAATGTCCCCTGTTTTAAACCTCTTGAAAGACATTTTTTAGTAGTCCAGTCTAACCCTCAAAGTTAGCTCGTTTGTTGGGTCCTTGCGCAATGGCTCGGAAAGTTTAGCAACAGCTAAAAGCTCGTTATCTGCAGAGTACATGCCAACGGTTGTGACGTAGGCTCTTGGTAAAGCATCATATTCGTTACCCTTAACTCTTATTTTTGATCCCGTTAAATAAGTTGGGTTTGCACTATAGTTAAACTCGTTATGGTTTGCTCTGCAGAAGTATATAGTGGAGTTTAACTCTGTTGTATTGTTAAACGCTATATTACATATTCTGTGCCTAATATTATCTGCTATATCATTTATAGTGCCTGTTGTCCAGAGACGATCCAAGTTAGCGTTGCCAGCGTCACCGTCAGTTGGAAACCTCCAAGCATCACTGTCAAAAGTCTCAAATGCAGTTCTAGATAATATACCGTCTTTGTCGCGAAGTTCTCCAGGGCCAAAATCGTTATCTCCGTCAGGCTCATTAACATAGTTGTGAATCCGGGTACCATCAATGACTGCGATACCTGCTTGATAGTATATCAACCCTACAGCGTTGGCAACTCCAGAAGAGTTGGATAGAATATTGTGTTGTACAACATCATTAGTCAATTCGGAAACTCTAAGAATTCCGTATTCGCCAGCTGGTGAGTTAATCTTGTAGCTTGATTCTGCTCCAGAATCAGATATTCTTATCTGATGCTGCTTTGGGCCACCAAAAAAGTTCGCGCCGCTGCCACTCATTGTGTATGAACCTAGTCCATAATCAAAAGAGAAAGATCCTTTTTTTATTTCATCCTTCACTAAAAGTCTAGAGAAGTTTATAAATATAGGGTCTAATATTTTCTGAGAGGTTGCTGAGATTCCAGCTACTGCAGCGTCATTAAAATTTCCATCTCGGTCAAAAATTCTTATTTTACCTGAAGAATCATACCCTACCAACTGTTGGGCCATTTGATTATATATTTGCACTCTCTTATTAGCCTGGTCCAAGCCTGCACCAGTGACAACTAAGTTGAACATTTGATTAGGAGATGTGTATCCGCCTTCAAGGCCAGCGCTAGCAGTTTGAGGAACGAAAGGAGCAATGCCATAGGTTATGTCAAATATGTGATTTGCGGACGAACTAGCGTAAGGGTAGTCATAAACTGACTGAAACATACCGTGAGAGTAAGTTTTTATATTGTTGCCTCTGATAACTGTATCAGTCCCGGCGGCTTCGGCATATGTACCCGAGACTAAAGTACCCGTTATCGGAATCGCCTCGTGAAGAAGTGTTCTAGAATATGCTCTCTCTGATTCTCCTAAACTCTTAAAAAATGTATTGGCCATTATAGTCTCCTAACTTATATTAAACCTTTTTTATTATTCTTATTGGAATGTCAATAGATTGACCTGTTGTGACACCAACAACGTTTATTGAAGTATCAATAAATTTATAAGTTGCAATCGACGCCTCGGTTCCTGTAAATAACGATATCGCTGCACTACTGTCGCTCCCAAACTGATTGAATAAGGCTACTGAGTTTCTTATATTCGGCGCAGCTTTGGGTCGAACGGACAGAACCGTACCAAGCGGACCATCAAAGCGCTCGTAGTCTTTAGCTGTATTCAAAGCATTAGAGTCCATGTTTCTGGCTATTGTTTTTCGCTTTCGGATATCTGCACGGGGACCGAACACGGTGCTAGCATTGTTGTCACCTAGTGCGAAGTAGTATGTCGCCATTGAGTCGTCATCAACAAACTGTGCTTTTATTTCCGGAAAGGTTTGCGAATTGACTCTTTCATGCAGCCTTATAAGCCTGTGATCAACCCTCACAAGAAACGCTGTCTCTAATAAATCTGCTGGCATTTCATCTATAATACTTAAGCCTCCAGCGGTAGAGTCTCCATCTATTCCTGTGTCTATCGATAGCCCCAGAGTATTCTGGTATATTGATTCATCTCCTAAGAGGACTCCGTCTTTCGGTGTCCCTAAATTTCCAGTCTTGTTACCGTTGGATGTTGTATTAAAATCTGCTGTCAAAAGATAGCCTTCGAGGCCAAACTCTACTGCGGCTGAACGGTTGCCCTTGATCGCTTGACCAGCACCGCCGTCATTAAGTTTAAAAGTTGGCATGTACAGTATGTTGTTTCTGTTAATTGATACAAGCTTACTTTTCATTAAAGAAGTGTTGTTAGTAAAAGCTTCCAGAATAGGAGATTGCATAATCTCAAGATCATAGAAAGCAGAACCACTGGCATGGGAACCATTAAAAAGACCATAGTTTATTTCTTCGTCGCCAAAAGCAAACTTAACTATCTTAAAATTACCTTTGGCCAGCCTTTGTCGACCGGCATCAGTAAGAACTGCATCGAGTATAATATCTCCTGAATTATCTAAAAATGCCATTATCAAACTCCTTCATACTTAAAATCACTAATAAATAGTATTTTATCAGCAATAATTCTTTTTTATTTTAACCTTAAACCGCTAGTTGTACTTAGTGGTGGTATTTTTACTTTTTTGAGTTGTGTTATTATTATTCTTTGTATCCGTTTTTTGTTGCTGCTCTTTAGTGTTCATAGAATTTTTCTGCTTAGCTTGCTGCTCTTCTCTAGCCGAACTATACTGAGGAGAGCTTACTTGTCTAAGTTGACCTTTCTCGCCCTCTCCCGGTGCCTTGCGTATTTTTATTTGTGTTTTTGACTTTATTTTCTCATCCATAGTCAAATCCGGGCGTGTGTTATCCTCTGGTTTTTCTATTAATTTTTTCTCTCTTTTAAACTGAAAGTTAACATCTATTTTCTTTCCAGTTGTTTTTGATGTAAGTCTCAGTTTAAAATTTTTATCCCAAACTTTTCCCTTGTCTTCTCCGGTTACTGGGTCGCGCTCTATAGCATATCCTATATCAAAATCTTCTAACTTTGGTGCCGTATTATAAAAGTCTCTTAGAGATTCTGGTGAACTATCTTCGCTTTCTGCTTCCGGAAAAGCTAAAGCTCGCTGTCGGAAAGCTGGTCTTATTTTTATTCTTTTTTGAAATGCCATAGCACTTAGACTTATTGGCGGTCTCATCTCTATAGCTTCCATATCTAAAAATATACCGTTAGCATAACTAACCATCTGCACTCGGAAAACCTCAGTTGGATTGGACACGCCGCCTTCATCTATGGCTCTAAAACAAAAATAATATTGTTTATTAGCATCAATCAAAAATGATGCAAAACCAGTTCGACCTGTGGCGGGAACTCGAATAAAGCTTGAGTTTTTAAAATCTTCATAACTATATGGTAAATAATCTAAAATAGATGCTTCGAATCGAACAGGCAAACTATCCGTACCAAATTTTATTTTTTCATCTATTTCTTTGTTTTGATTTTCAGCCATTAGTTGATGTAACTCTAGGTCTGAGTCTCTCAGTATTGTCATCTTTTCTTCGACGCGGCCGGTATTTGCTTCTAAAAGCACTGAGATCTGATCATCGACACCCTGATAGGGCAAGAACGTTACTTGCGGAAACATTGGGGGTTTATCATATACTGTTATCTGTTTTTCAAAAAACGGCGTTTCTATTATGTTAAATCTTGTATTTGCCAAAACTGTGACTTTAGTTTTGGCAATAGTTGGAGCCGGCACTGGCGAGTTAGTCCCTTCTTTGTTATCTTTTTGCTGTTCTGTCTCTCTTGCTAACTCGGCTGCTTCTTGTTCAGTGTACTCAATAACTGCAATACTTCCGTCTGGTCGCTTCACTGTTGCTTTAATCGGTTCGTTAGTAAACTGATCGTATATGATTTCTATTATTGTGTATTGGTTTTCGTCTGCTTCTTCTTTTGTAACAAAACGCTCTTGTGCAGATGCCGTGCCGGCCACTGCTGTTTGGGCAGCTTGCGGTATTTGATATTTATATTCTGTTGCAACTACAAAATTAACAGCGTTTATTCTGTAGATGTATTTTTTACCACTAATAATCTGAGTATCTACATAGTTAATCTCTAAAACCTCAGTGCTATCTGAAAAATAAAAATCTTGTATAACCTCTTGAGTATCTGCATTAATTTTCTCTACATGATATGCTACTGTTTCGGAATATGCTTTTTGTCCTGCTAATATTTGATTAAAAGTTCTTGTAAGATTGTTCTGCTTGACATATTTTTTAAGATCTTTTAAAAACAGTTGACTTGTGATCGCGTCTTCAAACTTAAGTATTCTTTCGTTTCGATCATCACCGTAATAGCCTAAAGGGTATTCTTCTTTAAGCGATGCAGGTGGCCCGTCTGTTGAAGTGAATGATTTCAGCTTTTGCTCAAAACTCATCCATGTCTCTCCTCGGATACCTATCCTAAACTTATCATTTGCTGTTTGCTCTTTTACAATAGAATTTTTATAAAAAATAGTTTCATCATTAACCTGAGAAAAGATGCGTTGCCGAGAGGGCCAATCGTTATTTATTGGCGCAATTAAATCTAATAAGTGGCGATCCATCTTATTGTTTCTTAAATACTGCGCGATTGTGTTGTCCTGTTTTGTGCTTATAGAAATTGTAACAGAGTTAGCAGCAATTGCCTCAAGTTCTGCATTTGCATCTTGAAAGGCTTCTACTCTATCACTAGTAAATTTATGCACCCTGACAGACGGTATTGATTCTGGCTCAGAATTATTTACTTTTGACACTCCATCGGCTTTATCTTCTTTTTGTTTTTCAGCAAACATTTCATACAATGATGGTATTTGAAGCTCGTCTACAACCGAATTGCCTAAGTCGTCAGACAACACTATTCTTGTTTCTGATAAAGTTACATTTGCCGTATTAAAACCTGGCAAGTGCAAAAGATTTGTTTCTTTCTGAGAGATTGGTAGACCTCCTTCAAACACTGAATCACAATAATATGGATTAGTATCAAAAAGCCCCCACTTATATTCTTCATGAAGTATGGGGTCGTAATAAGCAGAAGCCTCACCATACATAAGAACGTCAAAAAACACACCCGGTTGGTTTCTGAAATTTTTAAAATCTGAAGTGTTAGCCCTTGTCCACTCTACATCTAGGTTCACATCGAACATTGTTATAAAATTTAAACCATCCGAATCATCCGTAACTCTAGTGTTTCCCATTGTAATGTTGAATGGTATACCTAGATCCCTTTTGTCTTTATCTTCCGATGTTAAAGGATTGATAAACTTTAAAGGACTGGAGCGATTCCACATGCTAAGATTTGCAGCTCGGAAATAGTCTATTTCGATGTCTTGTGAAAGGTTCCTTTTACTTCTGACAATTAAATTCGCTGTTCTTATCTTGTCGCCAGGTTGAGGAATCGGAGATGCCGCATAGTATTCTTCATTAATTAGCGAGATTGTTCTGTCCGCACTATTAACTACTTCCGATGGACCAATCGTTTCTTGAACATAAAATGGCCGCGGAACAGGCGGAGTGATCGGTCCTAAATCGGGCTCGGTCGTATCAACCTCAACACCGGGGGTGACACCTTGGCCGCCAGTGACGGCTTCATTGTTGGCTTCTGGCTCGATAGCCGGAGGTAAGTTTAGATCTTCACATGGGTCTTTTATTGCCATAAATTTATTCAAGTATGAAAACGTTATTAACTAAAACGCCCACATCTCCTCCCGTTGTTCTAGGTTCATATTTTACTATTGACATTAAACCGGGAGTAGTGGCTTGGCTACTTAAAGGCTCAGCATTGGACTTTCCGGGTCTAATTTCTTTTAATTCTAAAGTATTTTTTTCAAAGATATTTTTTGCTTTTGCAGCTGGTGACGATGTTGTTGATAGATTGTCTTTTCCCGTGTTTGCAATAGACTGAAAATCTCTCTTAAAATCTGTGGATAAATTTTCAACTTCTGCAGAGATCATCTTCATATCATCGAAGACCTCGCCTAAATCTTCGATCGCTAATACAGTATCCTTATACACAGACTGCATTTCTTTTATGAAATCACTTCTTTCCGATTTTGCAATCGCGGCGTCACAAATCGCTTGTTCAAATTCTTTACTAACTAATTGGGGCTTTCTATCAGAAGTGGGTTGATTTGCTGCTGATTTTTGGGCCGCTTTTTTAAGTCTTTTGGCGGCGTTGCCTGAACTGTACCTTATCGTTATTCCTAATTCTTTTTCTAGTGCCTGAAATCCTGTTAAGGCGTCTTTAGCAATTACTGCAGGTGCGGGGGCTAGTGTGCCATTGGCGAACCCTTGTTCTCTCGTCGCATTCTTTACAGAAGACATCGCCGCGTTATATTTATTCTGATTATCTGACTTTGCGTTTCCATATGTAGATCTTGAGTTTCCTGCGGAGCCCTCACGGTTTACCGCTGAAGATTTCTCAATCGTAACTTTTTTATTATTACTGACAGTATAAAATTCTTTTGGTGTTGAAACGGAAACGCCTTGGGCCGATGAGTTGCTTAGAGTTCGCATGGCACCAGCGCGTCCGGTAGGGCCTCCATACCCTTGAGTTGTAGACTGTGAAGTAGAAAACATTTCTCTTTTCCTCTGAGGATTGTATCTTTGAGTAGGTGAAATATTTTGTCTCTCTGACTGTCGTGCAACCGGGGGCTCATACAAAACTTCTACTCCGGTGAGCGCGGTGGCTATGCCTGGGACTGTCGCTGTTAAATTAAAGATGTTAAATGGAAAATCTAATGACATATTCTTTGAAGCGCCCTTAGTGTTAAGGTCCATGTTTGGATCTATAGAGGTTGATTTCATGACATCACTATCGCTATCAACGTCTATCTTTGCATTTTCTGCTATCTTTTTAATTGCTAAGTCTAACCTCTCGCACATATCAGAGAAATCTTCAAGACCACCAGGAACAACAGTTGAGGGGCTGATAGATTTTCTTAGCTTAGATTTTAAATCCCCTGTTTCTAACTGTCCTCTGGTTATTATTTCGTAACACATAACAAATGCGTCAACAATATTATTCACCAAGGAAGCTATATCTTGCCCACCTGGAAGCACTGCGGTTTGGCGAAAGCGGTCTGTAAAATCGTCTTTAACATGATCGTAACTTCCAACCGAAGATATTTTTCTTTCAGATGCAAAGGTGCCAGATCTTCTAGCTATGCCGTCCGTGGACTTATCATCATATTCTCCCATCGACTGTTCTCTAAGTGATAGCACCAAACCTTTGTCTTCTGATGTTGTATAAATAGTTGGTATTCCAGAGTATTGCAAATAATGAATAAAGCTGCGTTGAGCTTGTCTGAATATTTTGTATCTCTGCTCTATTACTTTTTTTATTCCGTCCGATACATCAACATCAAGCATATACTTGTAGTTGCCAAAATTTACGTTTTGATATAAATCAAAATCTTTTACGAGAAAAGATCTGTAAAACTTTTTGCCGCGGTCGGCAGGATCAGGTCGCAGAGCAAGCTCTTGTATGTATGCAAGTGGTCGATTATCATAAAAATTTTCAGTGCGTTGAGACTTTAGAATACCCCCCTCTTTATCATCGGCTGTGTATACTAAACAAATAGGCTCATTATCTATTTCGTGTGTCTGATACGCAGGTGTTGATAAAGTTGTGTTTGTAACTGGGCTGTTTGTTACTCTGACTCGATCGACTTTAACTCTCAGGTTATTGGTGTTAGTAATAAATTCTTCGACCAAATCATAGTTTGGATTATCTACGCTAGTGTGATATTCAAAAAGCCAACCTATTGCCGAGTTCAATGATAAAATGTCCCCATACTCCAAACTAAAAAGAATCCCGTGATAAGAATCTTCTGTTACAGTTTCCAAAGTTAAACCTCCGCCGGCGGAATCCGAATCGGTTTCTACTGATATGAAATGGTCTGAGTTTGAAATAAGCAAATTGTCTTTATTTAATTTTGAATAATATAAGCTAGCTCGCTTTCTTGCGGTCATTAACCTTTCAGAATCTTCTGCGTAAACTAAAATGTTATTATCTATAGTTTGAATTCTGGTTGCCAACCTCTCCAAGTCTCCACCAGTGGATTCTGAAGCTCCATCTAGAGTCTCAAAATCATATGGCATCGCGCCATTGAAGCCAGAATTGAAACCAGCAGTGTCAATATATTGACGTGCTACAACTTTAGTGTATCTAACTTTTCTAGTGTTAAGAGTTGTCCCCATGGGACCGTCTTTATAGCCAGCCATCCAACCTACATATTCGATTCCTCCAATCTCAGGACCTGGATTACTCGGAGAGTGGTAGTGTGCTGGGCCGAAATATTGTGTTCCATCTGGTAGGAAAAATATCTCTGTAGTTTCCGGGACTCTTAGATTGCCATTTCTAACTTCTAATAAAATATCTAAAGTATGATTGCCCCCTAATTCTATAATACCGTCAGGTACTTCAAGATCTCTAGAAAGCGTAGCAACATCCAAATGTATAAAACCAAGAAGATAATGAGGCATTGTTTTACTGGGTGTGCCGGGTAGATCTACTTCAAAATACAAATCGTTAACCATGGTTCCTGCCATCATGTCGGTTTCAGACACTGATCCAATATAATCTCTTTGTAAAATTTCAGATAAAGAAATTTCTACCATATCGTAATTCTCTGGCAGGGAAGCTTGATCGGCGCGTGAGGCAAATCTAGTTTGTGGATTTGACATGTTTTTTACAGAGGCAAGTCTTGACTGTGGAACCAATAAAAAGTATATTTTTATATACTCTTTAAAGTTGCTACTACCAAGCCAAGACGATTCGCTATTATTATCCTTAGTGGAAAGTAGTGCTTGTATAGATATTTTATCTTGGCCGATGACAATTCTTTTTGTCCTCAGTACTGGAAAAATATCAAAACTATCGAATAAAGACATCTGTTCTTTCCTCTTTATGTGTTTCTATCTTTTTCTTTTGCCGCTTCTTGAACATCAACTTTGTCATCAATAAATATTTCAAAAAACTTAAAGATCTCATCTCTGTTATGTATTTCTATATACTTTCCTGATCCTTTGTTTGTTTCCTTAAGTATTTGTATTTCAAAATTTTCATCTCCAACAAAAGTTGAGTATTCTTCTATATCTAATACAATATCTTCTTTTTGTAAAACAATCTTGCTGTTGTCAGCGAATTCTACACTATCAGCTGTAAGATCCGTAAAAGATGTTGGTGTAACAGGGCTGGTAGTATTTTTTTGTTCTTTTCTGTCAACTATATAAGTGTACTCTGGCTTAATCGATAGTTGCGGGGTGTTATCAATAATACCGCTAGTGTGTATAAAAGATAAAGACCCAGATAGGGGCGCGCCGAGAACTCTTACATGAAAACTTGGAGTTATTGGGGAACCAGCATTATAAGTACCAAGAGGGTACTTTAAAATTCTTTCATTTTCTATAGGGTCGGCGTACCTAGAAAGTTCTAGAAAAGCACCCCTCTCTCCTTCTTTTATTAGTTCTGATTGTATATCATAACTGGTTTCTATTCCGGTTGTCAAGTACTGGTTCTTTAATCTAATTGAATTTTTTATTCTTTGTTCTGAATCGCTTTGCGGCTCAGATCTTCCAGTTCTTGAGAGGTCGTATATTATATCATCATCAAAAAAACGATAATAAACTGGCTTAAACGCTCCGCGAGATAATAGATTTCTTCCGAATCTTGTAAATTCCAAATCAATAACTTCTTCTCTTTTATTAAAAAACGTCATTCTTGATTATATCCTAGGCCATAAAAGTCAACCTTGCTTTCAAGTTTAATTAGTTCAACAAACGAAAAGTAATCGTATGGCCAGTTATATGCGACTGGTAGGTTAACTGCTCCTCTGTCCCCATAAATTTCAACTGAATTCCTAGTTCGAAACTTATTAAAATAGTGCACCGGGTCAATAGACTGTTTTCTTAAGAAGTTAAAGTCATTAACTGCTCTAAACTTACACTTAAACACAAGCCAGCGGACGTCTTCTCTCAAAAAGTCTTTTGGATCTTCATAATTTGATTGATTTCCAGACATTCCCATATCGTTTAAGATAGAAGAATCTAAAACGTGAGAAGAATATATAACATCCGATTGGCCAACAGGATCTCTTGTTGGATCGGTGTATTTTTCTCTTCCTGTAGATTCTGGGCTTTCTGGATATAAATTTTGCCAAATGTTAGACAAGTCTGTTGTGTTTAACTTTGCATTGAATTCAAAGAAGTATATCACAAAAGGATCAACATCGTCCACTGATAAGAAATCAAAAAATGGTGGCAGCACATACCGGCGCATCATTCTCAGTTGATACGCAATACTGTCAACTGCGCCCGGGCCGGATACAGATGCTAATCGATCATATTCTTTAATAATCCCGAATATTTCTTCATTGCTGCTTGCCAAATGTGATCTTTCTACATACCTATCAACCGCCTCGTTGTTCAAGCGTTTAGCTTTGGCGAGGTGTTTTTTATTTAAATCAAAAAAGCTAACTTTATTATTATCCTTGTTCACATAGTAAGGTATAGCAACGACACTTTCTTTAACGTTTTTACTGTCAGCTATCGATCCTAGTTTTAAGCTTCTTCTCTTTGTGCCATTTAAGTTTTTAATACTACTAGCATTATTTATTTTAAAGCCATCAGATTCTTGACTTGTATTTGAAGGCTTTAAAAACCCAAGGATCGAAGCTAAACCATTAGCACCTACATCTGAAACATCTAGATAATACCCCTTGCTGCCCGTTGCGGGGACTCCGTACTGATGCCACATACCAGTTGAGGAGGTTAATATAGGTAAAGAACTAGTTGGATTTTGTATAAAATAGTTATCCCAAGTTCCACGCGTTCGATATGGAGAGCCTTTAACCATCTTGTTACTAGTGTGCACACCAGTAGAGCGATTTACAATTTTCACTTCACACTCAACATCGCTAAAATCATGTAGTGGAGTTTCCCATTGCGGGCTTATAGCCCATCGATATCCAAAGTTTTCATAGTCAGGGTTGGCCGCGGCAGCTTGAGCGTTGTCTCCACCAAACGGATTTGACCTTAAATATTTGTCCCTCTCTAAGCGAACTATTGTGTCTAAGTTCAAGGAGCCACTAACCGACATCGACGCTGATAAATTTAATTTATGCGAATCGAGGGGCATATTGTAGTCTGCGTTTAAATTCTTGCTAATATTGTGACTTGACTTTGTTAAATGATTAACAATTTCTAGCGCATTGTAAAACTTAGTTTCTGGAGGGTTAAACTCAAACTCCATAAACGGATCGGAATTAATATCTAAATAAGGCGGAACATATGGCAAATGGCCATGTTGAAACGAAGCAGTTTCATATGAAACATTAAAATTTCCTGCTCTATTCTGATTTTCTAGTTGATTGACTTCGATTGGCTCAATAGCGTTTTTGGGCCTAAATGTGTTATTGGCGTCACAGGCCGGCCCAAAGGCAGAGTGCCTATCATACATCATTGTATCATTATTTCTAATGTGAACTCGCATTCTGTAAGACTTACCTGCTACCATCTGAGCCTTGATCGGTTCTGATAACAATGTAGACAAAGTATTGTTTTCTAAGAAAAACGAAACTGTTTCTGCAGCAAAGTTGTTAAAAGCTGATTTGAACGGAAGCATTGCATAACTAAACGCTTCACGATTTGTTTGAAAGGTCTTTTGAATAAGTCTTGGTGTCGTATAATCGTTTAAGCTACCAAACCTAAAAGGTCTCTCAATAACCATGTTTGTAAGCCTATTGCCTATTAGTAGGCTTTGAGATGGGTGTGGTTCGTTGTCATATAACCTTTCATTATAGATATCCTCAATGTTTAAAACATTATTGAAATCGTACCTTTTCATTGGGAAATCAACAGCGGGTGAGTCGAGGCCGGCGAAGAGCAGGCCTGGAAAAGCTAGGTCGATGCCAAAGGATGCGCCAAGGGCTCCCATGCCAGGGCTGAAAAATCTGCCTTGTTTTTCTTCTGCAACAATTGTTGGGTGATCATTATCCCAACTGTAAAGCGAGCCGCTGAGCCGTGGAACTCCACCATCTTCTGAAGCGTTTAGCACTGAACCTGTCATGCCGCCCACGTGAAGAGGTTCTTCACCATAGAAAAATTTCCAGGAGTTTGTGGTGGCGCCGTCTGTGTTTAGTCTTGTTAAAATACCGTGATGATTAATAAGCATGTTATTGTTATCCAGGTCTCCGATTTTTGAAGTTGCTGACCGTATCTCTCCAAGTCGGCCGGCGCCGTGAGTGAGAATGAAAAAGGTTGGTAGCTGATCTTTGATGGCAAACATCGGATAATCTACGGCCAGTCCGGATTTTATAGAATTCATCAAGATTCCGGGGCCAAATATTAATTTCATTGCTTGCTGTTTTGAAGCTCTTATTTTTGCTTCAAGTAAAGTTTGGCGCTGGTCCGTTGGTAACCCACCAGTCATAAAGGTAGTATCGAAGGATTGGAATGAGCCGCTCTTCATGTAGTTGTTAGCAAATATCTCACCCAGTTGCACAATGCGCTCTGCAGGGTAAAATCCTCTATATGGTAGAAATTTCATTGCCGCTTGACAGCGGAGCGTAAGCCTAGTTGGCACCATATCTCCCTGCTCTTTATCAAAACTATCGTCAGCATTTAATTTTTCTGCTACGGCGCCGAAGTACTTCATAAAGTCACTTGTTCCGTATGTTTTAAAAAATTGACTTCCAACTTGAAGCTTATCAGATGATCGTTGATAGATCGCCCCTGTCAACGACAAGAAGCCTTCTCGCATCGTAGATACGTCAGCAAAAGATTTAAGATCATAGTATTTTTCTACAAAATCACTAATTCTGAATTCTGGGACAAGAGAGTGGTCTTGGCCTAATAACCTTAACTTTTCTGAATAGTCTTCGTAAGAGTTATAGAATGGTCCAAGCTTTTTATCTGCTGCTGACCAGCGCGCTTCGCCGGCTGCAGCTTGATGACCGAGGGCACCTAAAAATGGAATAAGTTGCAGGGTTCGGCGGTTGTATACAATAGATGGTGGAGGTGTGCCATAAATCAAATTAAGACCATTAGGCCAGTTTCCATAATCATTTTGAAACAGCCCTTGACCTCCTTGGCCTTGAGTGTCAAAAGTATCTAGGCCGATTTCGACAACTGAAGAGGCCGAAGAGAACCTGCGGGTAACACCACCTACAGTCGTGGAGGCCTCAGTCCGACCTGTACCGAAAGCACCTTTCTGAACACCAAAACCAAAACGACCCGGCATCATTGGTCTAAAGAATGTGGTACCACGTGGCTCGAATGGGCCAGCGTCTAGCGGCCATGCACTAGCTGTTATTCTCCTGGCGTATCCGATAGAGGATGTGCTGCTCATATTGACCGCTTGGACCTCTCGGAAGAAAGAGTGTACAAAATGGTCTTCTTCACCAATATCTGAGTTTGTTCCAAATTTTGGAAATGCTCTAAAATCAGGAAAGGAACCACTTACCGTAGTAGAGTATACAGGAAATGTTAATGGTATAACTTTTCTAGACTGTCTGTCAAGGGGTCGAGTTTGAGTAAAATCAAAGTCAGTGAGAAAATGATCACGGAAACCTGATGCATTATCGTGCACATCTCCTCTTATGTATATCCTCTTGTCATAGTCGCTATCATAACCATGAAATATAAATCCTTCTCTTGTTCTAGCATTTTTAGTATATGTGTTTACTTCTTTAGGATACAAGGTTTCAATATAATTTAGTTCTCTTATTTCTCGTCGGTCCCGGCGCTGTTTTCTAGACTCTGGGAACCATGTTGAGTAAATAGACTCAAATCGATGTGGTCTTACTTCATCTACTTGCAAATCTTTTGCAATTTCTTGATTTGCATATGTTGTCAATTCGTTTTGAAAAGAAATTCTTAATGATACCGATCCTCTCACCACTCTTCTTATGTTTTCTATCGAAGCATTATCAAACGAGAAAGGGTTTTCTTCATCATCAACTATAAGACCAAGTGATTGTTCTGGGCCTTGAGCTTGTTCATAATAATATTCGTCAGCATTCCACATTTGATGTTCAATGACCTGATCTAATACTCCGCCATGACTTACAAGTGCTCGCAATTCTACAAATCCAGTATCAGTTGGTTCTGTAAAATTATGCTTTGTCATTGTTAACGGGTTGAAACGACCTGTGACGCAAATATCTTTGTAGTTTTTTACACTCCTTGCTTCAGTTATAGTCTGTTGCATGACGTCTTCTGTGGGTATTCTCCAGTCATCTGCATCATTTGCTAGTTTGTTAGCGATTCCTCTTCTTTCTGATTCAAGTCGACTGAAGTTATAATCCATCAGCGAAGAAACATTGAAGTTACTTCCTCTTCTTACTATAGAGAAAATGTTTTGTTTTCTATGGTTTCTGATTATTGGGTGGTTTCCACCTCTAATTTGTTTCCAAGAAGGCCAACCATAAGGACCTTGCCTGTGGTGGATAATAGAATTTAAAACATGTCCGGTTTCACTAAAATCCGAAACTGATGTTTGATGCATGTTTCCAAGCTGCCCTAAAATAGTCCTATGAGTGTCACGGTTTAAATACTTTATGTAACCAAGTCTTGTATTTCCAAGGGGCGAACCTGGGCCGAAGGTGATAGTATGTACAAACTCTTCGGTTGCATAGCCAAGAGTGTTTGTGCCTCCGGAGAGTGTTTCGTCTATCGGCTCAAATATTATAGTGTTCAGCCCAGCAAAATCAACCGGAATAAACGAATCGAGAAAAGTGCTACTTGGTACCGACTGGAGGCCGCCTGCACCATAAGACAGACCAGGATCAAAATAGAAATCGGCCCCGAAGTTATTTCTGGTGGCGGAACCTATCGCACTGTGCGTTAAAAATAGTATACTTTCTTCTGATCTAATAGTTCCAGTGGTATGACCGGTGTGATTCATGTGCTGGTGTCCAACGTTAGCATTCCTGTTTAAGAAGGCATAAACATCATCTTGAACGCTATTTCTAATCCAAGAATACCCATAATCATTTTGAGGTATTGGGTGTTGAACGAAAAAATTATCAAAAACTTTATCGTTGTTTGCCGTCGAACCTGTAAAGCCTATAAATCTTCTCGGATTTCTATTTGTTTTATGCGAAGAGCCCTGCTGCGTACTTCCTGATCGGTATCCTCCAAAAATAGCTGGTTCCGATGCAAAAAAGTCTTCTGCAGACCGAACAGTCTGATTTCTATAGTTCATCGTATTATATACAGAATATTCGCCGGCTGGACGGTCGCGACCATAAGCCCCTGCAGTCTCTGGGCCGCCGGGGGCTGAAAACAAATTAAGTATTACGTGACCGGTTCTACCTCTGTCAGGAACTGCGAAATCCATAACTCCAGAAATAAATTGAGAACTTGCAAAAGTTGAATCAGCCAAATACGAGCCGCCGGTTTCTGTAAGGTAAGCGTTGTTATTTGTTCTGCCATTTGTCATAACAATTTCATAATCTTTGTTGTAATTTCCCAGCAACAAAGAACTTGTTGTGTGCTTTATGTTTGCAATGTTTATAAATCTGGCACCAGCAAGATTTCTATGAAACATAGATTTTGGCTTATTTGTTGTTGATCTTATTGTTAATACTGTAGAGGTCGCGTCTATATCATACGCTTCTGGCCTATCTTTGTCAGCTGTTCCAAACGGAACCCTTCTGTGGGGCATACCTCCAACATGGGCTCTTGTGAATGGGCCTTGAAGTGCCGAATTAGAATCTTCATCATCGTGATTGTTTGTTATAGCTAATTTTTCTTTAAATACACTAAAGTCAACACCAACTGAAGAGCTGTGCAATGTAAATGGTAATACAAGATCAGCATCGGCGTCTAGTGGACCGTCTGTGCCTGAAGTATCAGTTTTAGCTGTGTATATCTTCTTTTTATTTGGTTGTATGACGTCATTGCACTGCTTGAACTCATAAATATCATTTACATTTATTGTTATTTGTTTTCCGTCGTTTATTAGCTTGTAAAGGCCATCAATTTTGTTTGCCTTTCTATTAGATCCAGGCAATAAATATTCTTGTCTATCAACAGCAAATTTATACGGCTTTGATAGGCTTCGAAGTGCGAATGTTGCACCCTCAACATTTTTTGTAATAATCTCATTTAATGTATTTCTCTCAAGTGTATTATCTCGTTCTGCGCGGGTGCGTTGCCAAAGACAATGCTTATCCTCTTCTTCTGAGAAATGACCGTGTTCCCAATCGTATAACAATTCGTTAACACCTAAGAATGGTGTTACCGGCAGTGATGGGGTTTTAAATTCTAATGTTGGAAACTGGTGCTTGTATTTATTCCTTTCTAGCGCGTGACTTTCTACAATGTTTTTAAGATCGGCCATAAGATTAGAGGATGCCGGCTGCAACTCATACAACATCCTTCCCAGCGATGCATCGATCCATTTGTAATAATTTACAAATTTATCCAAATCCATGTCATTTTGAACACGGGTAAAAAATCTTTCTCGGACTTTTTCTAGTGATTTATAATTTGGACGATATTTGTTGACCGGGTCACCAATCATATTATTGAAGGAAACAACACCGGCGACGAAGTTAAGCATTTCTTTTGAGATAATTTGATACATACTTTTTTCAAAAGAAAAAGTATATGTTATTGGTCTACTGTCTGTTTTAAACTTGTCTATTTCTGAATCTTTTATTTTGACTCTGTCACTAGTATAAGCGTTATCTATCTCTACATATTCTATCGATGATAAATGGTCTTGCTTAATAGCCTTGTCGGTGTCCGTGAAGGTTCTAGATTTTCCAGGATGCTTTACGCCAACTACATCCCCATACTTAAACGTATCATCTGCAGAGCCACTTGAGAAATCAATAACTTCTATAACGTTATGTGTTGTACCTTCTGTTCCGCCCGTAAACGTACCG
>CENH01006030.1_pt1 | contig 26273 bp, 31 predicted proteins | sample 530171 | NCBI WGS metagenome assembly CENH01 (sample SAMEA2591132, study PRJEB7988) | marine metagenome | biome: marine biome (ENVO:00000447); feature: deep chlorophyll maximum layer (ENVO:xxxxxxxx); material: saline water (ENVO:00002010), including plankton (ENVO:xxxxxxxx) | depth 70 m | reverse complement strand
GAAACACATTCTCTGTGCGCCAAACTACAACCAACAATGTAAGAGAAATGAGGAGTTGACTTTATTGCATCAAAAAACTCCCAATCTTCAAATCCAAGATCATCGAGCATTTTAGAAATTCTAGATCTGTGATCAGAATCTTTCAGTGAAATAACATACGTCTTTAGTTTTCTAACATCAAGTTCCATACTCCATACCTTTCTTGCCTTCTACTGTATGAGTGCTACCCCAATACTGTTTACAATAGACTTTATCATCACCCTTATATTCCAAACCAGAATAATGTCTAGGAATAAAATAGTGACTTGGATAAACGTGAAGTCCAGACTCATCTCCCATTTCCTGAGCTATCGTAGTGAGTAGAACAGGACCTACAACTCTCCACGCAGTTAAATTAGGCAACATAGCAATTTGATCTGGAGGATATGTTGATATTCTCTCTATAATTTTTTTGGCAAGAGGACTATCTTTCTTGGTGGCAAGATACCCATTAGACATCAATCCTTTACGAATCTCTTCATTCTCCCAACAACAAAACGCATCATTTTCTGTAAAGAAATCATCTAAGGAATTTATACATTCAGAATCTGCATCTATAAAAAATCCACCATGAGTATTCAACAACTCATAGCGTAAAATATCCGCTTTGCCTGCAAGCTCATTCATTGCATCAAATTGTTTTTGATTTACCAATTCTGGCATATTCTCTTCAGTCCATAGAATATGCTCCCATGATGGATTCATGTCTTTCCAAGTTTGAATCAACGAATCTGGACGTTTAGTCTGATCCCCTACCCAAATCTGGTGTATTATTTTTGGTATCATAATAAATAAAATTCACTTTCATAATATACTAAGTTCTTCCTATATGGTATTTAGGGATCAATTCCCATTCACCCTTTTCTCTATGAGGAATTATTTTTATTTGAGACATGCTTGCCTGGGGTTCTAAGTCGTCATCAAGTATAGTAAAAAGTTCCCACTCTTCCAATAACCTACAAATAGTATTTCTTCTTGCTATATCACTCTCAGAAATATCGCTCTGCAATCCATCTAAAATAAAAAACTCTTTAAAATGCAATATTGCATACCTACCTCTTTTGTGTAGAATATGGCATGATTGATACAATTTCTTTTCTTTTCTGGACGAAACACCCATTCTAGTTAAGGTTTCACGCACTTTCAAGAAATCATCAGGTTTTTTCAATTCGATCTCTATACCGAGACCATCAAATACATCGTTATCTTCTAGCATATAAGCCTCCTAAACTATGCAAGGCTCATATATTTAGTAAAAAGGGGATCTAACCCCCCTTGGTATACTTTTCCTTTAGGGCTTCAATTCCACTAGCACCTAAAACTTGAATTGCTTCTTTTGCTTTTTTATCGGAATAGTTAAAATGTGATTTTATGAATTCAAGATCGTCCGGGGATTCTTGCTTAGTCCATCTACTGAATCTCTTACGCTTTCTGACTGAATGTAAAAAATAGTCATATTGTAGTTTACTGTCGATATGAGAATGAGCATTCATCTCATTTGAGTAGAGAATAGTGTCAGTAAAATACGATAAACACCTATTGACAATATATGGTGTGTATAACTTTTCTGTCTTCGCATCAACAATTAAATTTTGCTTTGTATCATTTATGGACTTTAGAAAATCACCCAGCTTCATTCGAACTCCTTGTCAGCAATAATCTATCAAATGGAATTAAATCATATGGAACATCATCTACCTTAAAATGTCCTACTGCAGAATCCATTTTCCAACAAACCCAATCACCTACCTTAATGTCCAAAATAACATCAGGACCTACAGAGTGTACTTCGCTCCAAAGAATTACATTCTTTCCATCAAGTTGACTTTCTTTGTATATAATACCCTGCTTTGTTACCTTCTCGTGTTCCTGGAGGTCAGTCTTAACAACCACATTTACGCCTAAAGCTTTTAGATCTTTCATTTAAATTCACACCTCATCATAAGTTCAACAATACATGCTACAAAATTAATTTCCTGATCAGCAACAAAAGCTGATTTGTACTGATACTCTGCAATAATTAGAATTGCATCTGGAATAGAATTCTTTTCTAAACTCTCAGACAAAGAGTCGTAAATTTTACGAAACAATTCAGGTGGAGAGTTATCAAGATTGGATACAATCCACTTTCTTGCATCGGTAAAATTCTTATCTTTCATTGATGAGATAAGATCTTGAATCCTTATCTTATCATAATCGGATAGAATTCCAATATCAATTGCACCCGATACAGAATATCTCTGAATCTCGTTTATTACTCTACGAAAGTCCGGAAAATGACGAAGAATAAGTTTAACCAGAACCTTTTCATCATACTGAATTTCTTCCTGTTCTAGAATAAACTTAAGTCTAGAAAGAAACCTTTTAGCCATATCAGGCTTCTCTTCGGAAGGAATGGTAAACTCAATATTCGTACACCTAGAGTGGATAGGAGAAATAATTCTGTTCTTGTAGTTACAAGTTATAATAAATCTACAATTCTTAGAAAATTCTTCTATCGCACCTCGGAGTGCTGGTTGGATAGAGTTTGCATTTGAATAGTCAAACTCATCTAGAATAACAACTTTAGTGTTTCCATTCAGAGAAACCGTGCTAGCAAAAGATCTAATCTTTGTTCTGAGAGTATCAATATTTCCATCCTCAGAGCAGTTTATTACAATGGACTCTGCGTTCAAATCAGAACACAGTGCCTTCGCTACACTAGTTTTACCTGTACCGGCTGCACCTGCAAGAAGAAGATTTTGTGGTGTCCCCTCCTTTACCATTTCCTGAAACGTGTCACTTAAATTTTTTGGTAAAATACAATCACTTATCGTCTTCGGACGATACTTCTCTACATACAAGTCCATATTCAGGCTGCTCCGACGTTAGATTCCACATTAGAAGAAAAAGAACTGCTGCTCTCAAGAGCAACCCAATAAGTCAGATCAAAACTCTTATTAGTAAACTGACTTACAATTTTTTCTGCAAAACAAACCTCATAGTTACCAGGAATAATTCTAAGGTTATCAATCTTAAAATCAAAATTGAAGATATTACCTTCTTCATTGTAACCGATTTCAATTGAATATGTATTGCTGCTTGTGTTGTTCTTATCAGAAAGAATAGCAAGAACGTTAGATCCATCTGTGGAACAGATAGAAAGATCATTCACTCCAAGAACAGCCGCAGCCTTCTTAAGCTCATTGAACGTATCTTCCGTAATCTCTATATCAACAACTGTCTCTGGCATCTTTACATCCTTGGTAGGGACAGTCAACAGAGATGGTTCAGAGTAAAAATACTTAACGGTAGATCCACTCGAACCAGATATGTTCACATACTTATCATGAAAATCGAAATCAGGATCATCGAACAGAGATACAGTTCCAAGAAAACTAGTCAAATCCCAAAGACCAAATTCGACTGGAAAAGTTTCCTCTACGATTGCACTAGACATTACATTTTTTGCTGGTGTTAGAGTCTTCAGCAGACTACCTTCATTAATAAGGATATTTGAATTGAGATCTCTAAAGTTCTTCAAAATTGCTAGAGTATTCTTCGAAATTTTCATAATCACTCCATTTCGGGGTCTTTTAATTCACCCATTATATCAAAGTATTCTTCTTCGTCAATAGGACATCCAGTATAATTATTCAGCATAGTTTTTGTTTGATGTCTATGATTTTTATGCTGTCTCTTGTTTTGAGTGCGATGTGCCTTAGACTCTAATCTATCGTCAAATTTTAGTTTTTTTCTTTTCTTAGAACTCATATGTAATATTAGATTTCGACCCAATGCTTTCCATTGTCATCACTAACCCTCTTATAACGAATACCCGTTGAGGTATTAAACCATTCATCTCCAGCCTTTGCATACACAGGTTGATTATTACTTTCATAAAAAACTTGAGTGCTGGACAAAGAAATCCAACCAGTAGATTCACCCATGATTGGAGATTTTCCTTCTATCGTCCTAGAAGCCACAAATGTTTCTCCGTCAAGATAAACCACATCATTCTTTTTATAAACTTTAATACCACCAGAGGTTGTTCTTGACTTAAATTCACCTATGATATTTAATTCTGTTATTTTCATGAAAGCACTCGAAGTAATATAGTATTTATATTAAATCTTCCCGTACACTTTTTCTTTTTAGTTTTAATTTTAGCCATATTTTTCTCTGCAGACAGGGGAACTCCCTCTGTTAGAGAAGTTACAAAAGGCAGTCCTCTCCTACCAACTCTACAACAATATGATTCATTCTCATTAAAGTTCAGTAGAGTTGTACCCTTTATTTCAAATGAATTATCTGTTTTATAGTAAAAGAGATCCCCAGTTTTTACATTGTAAGCCAAAAAACATTCAATATCAAAAAGACGTTTTGGGTCAAATGACTTTAGAGAACCACTAGGAAGTTCTTCCAGATAACGAAACTTCTTTAGCATCTTTTCTGGAGTGAGCTTCTTCCTTTTCCTAGTTATAGTGGAATACTTCTTGATATCCACACAAAGAGAGTCTACAAACTCCCTAAGCTTTTTAATTTTCGGCATAGTCAGGTAAGAATAACCCTCGATCAGTTCTGGATCTCTATCTATTAGAATGGAATCCAATTCATCTCTCATGGAGACACATGTATCGAGGATAGATTTACAATCACCCTTTTTGATCCTGTGTGCCTGCATATACTTTAGCAGGTTCTTCTTTTTGTTATAATTATTATTGATTAAATTTTCAATAAATTCATCAATCCAACACTCAATATAATATCCAAATTCAATACTACCATTTGTCATTGTGGTATGCACCGTTCTAGTTTTCCTTCCTGAAGACATAAATTGGTTCATATTTGAGATATCTTCCGTTAATACTACAGAAGTTTTTGCATTTAGGTTTTCCGTCTTCACCAATTCGATTTTGTCCAGGCATCCCTTCTAATGCCATCTTTAATTTATCTATAAAAATCAAACCATTCGACTCTATAATTTTAACAGAGTCCTCCTCTAATGTCAAGTAAGAACCCTTTATCAAAATATCGGCAATATTCCATAAGAGGTATCCGCCTGGTCTTAACCATTCACAACAAGTATTTAACGTCGGTACAAGGAATCCATCACGCCAGGATAAATATGACGAACCATATTTTTTGTAACTTTGCGCTTCATCTTCGCTGTATGCTTCTCTATTGAAATAAGGAGGAGAAGTAAACACCACATCGATAGAACCTTTGTGTTCTTTAAAATTTTCATCTTCGTGAATTACCTCGGAGCCTAATTGGTAGACTTCGTATGTATTTGTTTCCGAAAAGAACGAGTTGCCTCTGTATGTTTTTGTGTTGTAAAAATCCGCAACATCAGAATACCTAGAAGTTCCGTCAGAAAAGAAATTATCAGGATTGGGGTCAGTACCAATATAGTGAATAGAACGGTCATCCCTACAAGACATAGCGCCCAGAATTCTACCACCCCACCCACTAGAAGGGTCGTATATTTTAATCTTTCTATCTTCTTTAATGTGCTGCGTATATCTTTCATACAAATACTTTGCTGTTGCCGGCGGAAAATTAACCGCTGGTTGTATGTAGCCTATTCTGAATGACTTGAATCCTGATGGGAATATTTTCTTTCCTTTTTTATACATCCTAATCGAATACATGTTTTGATCACTGACGTTCTCTATATCAAAGGTAGAGTGGTGTCTATACTTAAGCCACCCTTTGTCTCTGTAATTCAGAACTTGATCTGATGTCAATTGTAGTATATCACTATGTTCTAGTTGATGATATCCAGTGTTCAACCCATCTTTAATTTTAACTTCTTCTAGAAAAAAATCATATCCAATGAATACTATTTTGTTCTGAAAAAAAGCCTCTATCCATTCAACTCCATCAGATACATCAACAATAGAATACTTTTTATTGTGCTTTAGTGCAGATGGTGCATGGGAATAAAATGAGTCTCTTCTAAAGTGTCTAGCAGAACCCTTGCAAACTTTATCCAAAAAATCATCGTTTGCTACCAAATCATAAATTGAGTATCCACTGTCCTTGTCGGTGTAATTGATACGAGTCTTGAACATATTATCGAAGAACTGATCAACCTCAGACCCAACTCTAGACTTATTTAAAATAACGTCATTCGATCCATCACTTAATTCGTCACTATGAACAAATGTATGGACAGGAAACGATTCCATTAGATTCCAGTTTTCAACTATCTTATCTTCATCTTTTCCTATTCTGGGAGGGCATCCATAAGTATCCCACGAATATTTAATTACCTTTCTCATTTCTACAACCCATTCGGTAAATTCATCCGGGGTCATTTCCAAGAGATGTTCAAAGTTTACATTTATCTTATGATTTATAACGTGCTCGTTTCTCTGATAAAATTTCATGATCCTACATTCCAAAATAGAGCACCTGGACTAGCGTACTTTTTCATAAACTCCCATGCCTTTGCATCATATGTCACTGCCGATGGGAACGGAGGCAGCACTTTTGCTGGCTTGTTGAATGGGATTTCGCATCTGTACGTCTTTGCTCGTCCATAGTCGCCAGCATGTCCCACGGTAACACAATGAAAGGAAGCTCGTCCCCACGCTCTCTGCAGTCCCCGTGTGAGCGTTCCCGATGATCCAACAGTCCATACTTCAGTTGGCTTGATACCCATCTTAGTAGCAACACTGACAATGGAAGCAATAACAGTATCATGTTCGAGACCAATAGGAATAAGTCTACGCCTTTTCGGATCTTCTGCAACATAATCTCTTGCCCTTTTTTCTGTTACCGACAGCATCCCATTTGGTATCCAGTGCATTATAGCACCCTCTTCTATGGCACGCAACTGATAATTATGTAGATTATCTAGAGACCTTTTTGCCATAAAGATCACTGCCTTTTTACCATATTTGCGACACAAACAAGAAAGAGAAATCTGTGCGTACCCAGTTGCCGGAGAACTCCCATATACCCATTCCTCTACCTCCTTTTCATTTGATATTAAATAATCTGCGAATCTTACTTTAGAACCACCACTCAAAAGATCATCACGAACGACTAAAAAGCCATCGTGTTCTTCTATAACTGGCTTTGGGTATGGATCAACCCAATCACCTATATCTTCTTGAAATAAACTAGGACTCATTTAGATATTCTACTGAAATTGTTGACCTTATTAAAGTTTATAGTTTTATTAAACCGGTCAGTCAACTGTTCACCTTTATGTGTAATTACAAATACATTATTATTCTTAGACAATTCACGAAGAACCTTGGTTAAGTCTTCAACACCAACACCATCCAAGGAAGAATCAAAAATTTCGTCTAATATTAAAATATTACAACTTGCACTATTCTTTAGTTTTGCAACTTGTCTCCAAGTCAAAAGGATAGCAAGATCTATCCTAGATTTTTCTCCCTCACTAAAATTCATGTAACTAAAATTGTCTCTGTGTCTACTCTTTATAATCTCATTAAATTCTTCATCCAGAGTAAATGTTATATAAAAATTCATTTTATCCAAATAATCATTTATCAGTTTGTTCATTATTGGCAAATAGTTTTTTATAATTCTAGATTTGATTCCAGAATCCTTCAAAAGAACTATTAGTAATTCATAACAATTTTTATTTTCTCTTAATTCATTCATATCAAATTCTTTTTCATCTATTTCTATTTGATATGAATCTATCTTTTCTTGTGATGATTTTATACTTGCCCTAAAATCATTCATGCTGTCTACATCTTGCTCCAGGGAAAGTAAATATTTCTTTGCTGCAGAAATTGAATTCAGTTTCTCGTTTATTCTTAACTTTATATCATTCATTTTTTCAATAGAATTCATTTTATCTGAAACATCTATATTTAAAAGTGAAGTGTTATCTATCAACTCTGAACTTGCTTTCGTTATCTCATTACATTTACCAGATAAAGATTCTATCTTACTTGTTTTGAATTCCTCTGTTATATGCTGCATACAAACAGGACACTCTTCGTTTTTGGTAAAGAAATCAATTTCTTTTAGTAATGTCTTTTCTTTGCTTTTTAACTTAAAACTCAATTTTTCTATCTTTGATATTTTTTCGTCTATTTTATTTTTATCTTCAATTAAAGAAGGTAGACTTTCTATTTGTTTTTTCATTTCAGATATATCATTTTCTAGTTTTGTTATATCAGAAGTAACCTCTTCTATTTTCTTAGAATTGTTCGATAAGTTCTCTTCTTTTCTAGCAGACAAATTTTTTATATTCTCTCGTTGAATAGAGATTTTTTCTTTTAGTATTTCTATGGTGTGGGACAATCCAGACATCGACTGTTTTACTGCTGATAATTTTGCCTTTAATATTACATTCATTGAGCTAAAAATGTTTATATCCAAAATGTCTTCTATAACTTCTCTTCTGTCATTGGCGCTCAATTGCATGAATGGTATAAAAGAAGAACTACCAAGAGTAACAATCTGAGTAAATGATTTGTAATTCATTTTCAATATTTGATCTTCTAGCATTCTCTGATAATCTTTTGCTTTTGCCTCCTGAGAAAGCAAAGTGTCATCCTTGTAGATCTCAAATACTTTAGGGGAAAGACCACGCACAACTTTGTAGTTACTTTTTCCTATATTAAAATAAACCTCAACAATACAATTCTTTTTGTTAATTGTATTGACTAATTGAGGTATGTTAATTTTTCTAAAAGGTTTTCCGAACAAAGCAAATGTAATAGAATCTAACAAGGCATATGACTTACCATGACCATTCGATCCCGCGACCAAAGTCATACCGCCCTCATTATCAAAATTAATTTCTGTGAAGTAATTTCCAAATGAACCAAAATTTTTGAATCTTACCTTTTGAAAATTTATCATTACTTTTTCTTTTTAGCGTTTATTGTTTTTAGAGTGCTACCATCAACCATAGACTTAAACTTAGGCTCTTCCTTAAGAACTGGTTTCGCCGGTTTTGGTGGCTGTTTATCTTCTGTCCCATCTAAAATCTTAGTGACCTTTTTATTTTTCTTACCACATCCACAACCCATTTCTTTTTTCTCCTTTGCGGTTTGATTAGAGTCAATAGGAATATCGGTATGACCATAGAAATTTTCTCTTAGAGATAAAATAATTTCACTGCCCTGATATATTGGTTTCTTTGCCCTGATCGTTACTATATTAAATTTTCTACTAAATTCTACCTCAGCATTTGAATCTAAACTTTGATTGTATGCAAAGAAATTGCCTGTTGGCAATATTAAAGGATGTCCCAGTTCTTCAAATATCTTATTGGCAGTAGGATAAACAAGAGCTTTAGAAAGCAATATAGTATCCTTTGCGATATTCATACCAACCAACTCTTCAACAGTGGTTTTGATTACCAACGCAGGAGCCTCTTCTATGATTTCACCTGCCTCATAATCTTTAGTTGAAAAAACTCCATAGCCAGAACCATCCCATGCTATTTCAGATTCAGATCTAGAAAATTTAGAAACATATGGTCTTTGACCCTCACATGCAATATCTTTTCCCAAAGAATAATCAGTCCAAATTTTTTGTTTTTCTTCGTTCATAAATTTAGTGCCTCTATGTAAATATCATTCATGATTTTTTTGAGTTTTGATTTATCAAACTCATCATCAAATAATTGAATTTCATCATTTATAATTGTAATAGTGTCCTTACTCAAGTCAACATTTTCTTGTAATGTTTCTTCCAACACAAAATCTTCAATTACTGTAAAATCATATGGTTCTGCGTTTTCTATATTTAGCACTATAGAGTCGGATTTTTTTCTAGAAGTTTCTCTATCTATCAATAATTTTACATATTTATTTTTTAAGGTAGAATAATCAAATTCATCAGTAATATCATTACTGGAGATGACATGAAAAATATCATTGTCATTTTGTATAAAATCAACCTCTCTCGTATCAGTATCTAAAATACTAAATCCCTTTTTGGTGTTACTATCACCAAATGTCATTTGATACTGAGTGCCAAGATATTGAATATTATTTTTACTGGATCTTATATGAAAATGACCAGAGAAAACAGTTTCAAACCTGTTTAAAATTTTATCAGACATACCCTCTTTAAAAGAAACTCCATGTATAACCTCGTGTCCAGTCAACTCAAAGTGACCCATGACTATTGGACAAGTACAATTTTTTATATAATCCAAACACTCTTCTCTATTTTCACTGCATATCCAAGGGACGAGACCTATACATAAACCATTATGCTCAAACGTATATGGATTTTCATGTAGAAAGAAATTTGAATAAGAAGAGAATAGCTCCTTTGCAGAATTTATAGAAGTAGTATTTCTATAATACATGTCATGGTTACCTATGATCATATGAAAACTAACACCCATATCTTTAAGGGGCTCTATAAATCTTCTTTTCACTTTATTTAATGTGTTTATATTAACATACTTTCTTCTATCCATCAGATCACCTAGATGGAATATAGTTGTTATGTTATTTTCTTTTATATAAGGAAAAAACTCATTTTCAAAGAAACCCAAAAAATGATCCAAAAAGAAAGAAGAATCATTCCTCACACCAAAATGAGTATCATTTAATAAAGCTATTTTCATTTACTTTTTTTCTTTTTCTTTGGGGTAAACTTTTCTATATCATTCTTGGAAAGAGAAAAATATTCTGCCAATGAATCATCACTTTCCTTATCCGGGTTTGAAAAATTATTACCAAACCATCTTCTTACACTTCCCTCTTCGTCTAACATATCAATCATTTTATACTTTACATAATTTTGCTTTTTTTCTTTTTCTATTCTTCTTATGAAAGCATAGTATGTAATCTGAGTAAAATAAGAAAAGGGATTCTTGGATTTTTCTGGATCGAAATTGTGTGCATACATCAAACAGTTTTCGACTGCATCTCCTACCATATCCTCCCTAAAAGGATAATTAACAAAATTAGATTTTCTAGAAAGATGCTCTGCAATATCCCAAAAACATTGTCCCAAATATTCAGTTGCTGGAGGACGACTGTCTCCAGTTTCATTCGCTTTGTTTACTAATGTCTTCCACTCTTTTATCTCTTCAAAAAATTTTTCATTATCTATGTAGTTATTTGACATTTTTTTCCTTGACATATTTGTATTGTATTTTATAATCCGAGTGTAACGAGTAAAAAGTAAAGTATATTAATACTCTCTTGGATTAGAACTCCAATCAGTCCATCTATTACCAAAGTCTGGATGGTTTAGTTCATCCTCTGTACTCTCCTCTGGATTTAATTCCTCTGGAGGAAACGTGAAGTCAAATTCTATATCAAAACCTTCACCATCTTCAAATTTAAATCCCTTCATCATTTCTCTTAATATATCTTCATTTATGGGAATCATTCCCCACGTCTTAAAACCACTTGAATCATTCATCGGAGGTGATGATTCATCTGGTGCAATATCATCCAATAGATCTTCAAGTTCTTCTTGGAGATCTTTTTTTGCATCATTATAGTTTTGTAGTTTTCTTTTTGGTTTTGAATCAGAGAACTTTTTTTCCAATTCTTTTCCATACAGTTCTACTGCAGATTCCTCGGGATTTGTGTATGTTAGGATATAATCAGATGGCAATGATATTTCATTTTCCTTGCCATATGCAATCCAATCCCTCAGGACCGTTATTTCTTTTTGTACGCCAGTGTACGGATCTGGTAATATCAGTGTTTTAAATACCATTGGTATTTTTAGAGTAACTTCGTTATCCTCTTTCTTTACTACACTACAAATCAATTCTTCGCCACTTTTTAGTTTTATTATTGTGTATGTTGGATTCATTTGTTATCCCTTACAATACTATCTTGGTGTTACTAAAATCAAATCCTTCGTTATTATATATCTTGAGTCTCTCATCTAAGTGTCTCAGTGTATGGTTGATATAGCTCTTGTACCTCATATCATCAGAAATATCATATATTTTTGTTACTTTTTGGTTTTTAGATTTCCTGAGACCTCTTCCTATAGACTGCAGAACTCTTATTACTGATTTGGATGGAGATGCAAATATAACATTGTCTATATTTGGAATATTCAAACCAGTAGAACATGTTCCATATGATGCAACTAAAATTGCATTCTTTTCTTTGTTCACTATTTTTCTTATATCTTCTCTCTGAGATGCTTCGGTTCCACCATGAATGAAAAATATCTTTTTATCATTGTCAAGTGAAAGTAAACTTTCATTTAATACTTTTCCATGAAGTTCCACGTAGTTAAATAAAATTAAAGTATTTCCTTTTGTTTTTGTTGCAAGATTTACTATAAAATTATTTCTTTTTTCATTCGTAATAAGATATTTAATTTCATCTTGGTATGAAGTTCTTTTGTTTTCATTGCAAATATCATCATCGTATTTCAGTGTAATGCACTCTATTTTTAAATCTGATAATAATTTTTTATCGATTAGTTTTTTTGTTGACGTTACATTGAATACTTTTCCGAATAAACCTTCAATGACTAATTTATGCGTTTTTGTCCCATCAAGTGTTCCGGTGGTTCCAATTCTGTAATGTGCATTTTTTATTTTAGTCATAAGAGAAACCAAAGATTTAGATTTAAATAGATGACACTCATCACCGAATACAACAGAGAACTCTTCGAAGTATTCATTAGGCATATTATATAAACTCTGCCAAGTAGATACAACTATTTTTTTGTTAGTTTTTTTCTCTTGTCCTGAAAATATAGCATGTATATTATTATCGATGCTCCAACCATCCTGCGTATAATCTTTGAAATCATTTATCATTTGATTTACAAGACCTATGGTTGGTACTACTATTAATATTTTTTCTGATTCTAGAATTTTATCGTAATAGTACCTCACCAATAAGTAGATTATTAAAGATTTACCACTTCCTGTGGGAGACAACAAAAGAATTCTTTTTTTGTTTATAGATTTGAATGTAGCAGATAACTGGTGTGGATGTGGCTTTAATTTTAGATTCAGACCAGAAACAAATTCCGAAAACTCATCAAGAGTTATCTTTTCATTATCAAGTGATACTAAATTATCACTTTCTATATCCAAACTATATTTTCTATCTTTTGCGAACTCTTTTATATAATCCAATAAACCTACGTATATGGTTCTTCCATATAAATTAAATAATCGTATCTGTCCATCCCACACCTTCTTTTTGTAGGCAGGAGTGTACTGATAATTAGGTACATAAAATGTAAAATATTGATTTAGCTCTTTTGCAATAGATTTTTCAGATTCTATTAACAAATGCACAGCATCTTTTTGATGTACAACAATATCCATTATATACCCTGTGTAAATTTAATCCATTCTATTGCAGATTTTATATTCCACTGTCTGCCTGTAATTATTTTAATTACTTGTTCTAGGTAAGAAACCATAGAATTTTGTAGAGATATTTTTGCTCTAATCCTTTGAATATCCATGTCTGCATCTATAAACATGGGAATATCTGTTTTTAGAATAGTATGTTCAAAGGGTTCCCAATCATTTCTTTTTAGATCATCATCACCCATTTTTCCTGTATAATATAACCACTTATCTCTTTTCAGTGTTTTTTCTTGAAATTCATATTTTTCTAATTGTAGTTTTGCATTTTCATAAAAAATTAAATATTTGTTATGTAACTGTGGTGTTTTTAAGGACTCTGTGTTTAGATCATTCTCATCTATCTTTATATCTACATCAACCATTTCACGCAATTGCTCTATGTTCATTAAAGCTCCATATCATAATTTTTCTACATCATAATAAGAAAATCTAAAAGTAGCCGCAGATGAAAGTTGAATAGAATCTGCTGCTGTTGTAGTGAAGGAAAATCCAGTTAAGGATATTGGAAACATATTATGGAATTTATATCTAAACTTGGGTTTGTATGCACTATTTAATATAGTCAACTCTCCCAGAGTAGTGGATTCATAACAATCTTTATACATTATCGACTGAGATTCATCGTTCATTGGTCCCAACCGCCGAAGCCACTCATATATTTCTCTCCAGGATTCTAACTCTTCATCAACAAGAAACGAAACTGTAAGATCCTCAAAAATGTATTTTCCTGTTGCAGTAGGAATATTTACTCCATATGCAGTTCCCAATTCCGCACTCACAAACTCAATTGATGGAATATTCACAGCAGTGACATATTCACTGAGGATTGGAATCCTAGCAGTGTTAAATTTAAATTGATTTGCTGTGAGCAAACTTGAAGTTGTCGGGAAATTTCCTAGTAGTCTTTCATCTGTCATAAAAGTATTTATACAAAAAAAGGAGCACTCCGAAGAGTGCTCCCTTTGTTGCAAATATTAAGAATTTAATCAGAAACCGGCAAATCCACCAGATGCTCCACCAATACCGTGGAGGTTCTTAATACCGAAGATTCGATAGTACTGATTACCTGCAAGTGACCCGAGATCTGTGCTCTCCGCGAATGGGTTTGCAACCATACCGTATCGAGTCTTGAACCCGATCTTGGGCTGGAAGGTGTTAGGATCAACTGCACGTACCATCTGGAGTGGAACGTATGGGCAGTAGAAGAATCCAGCATCGTATGGGCTAGCACCTCTATAACCAACTACTGCGTAGTCTGCAGTGGTGTTGGTGGTGGTGTTAGATGCGGAGTATGGATCGACGTAGACCTTGAACTTACCGTTGAGTGTACCAACGAAAGTGTTACCAGTATCGTCAACTTCTAGACCAACATTGAGTGCTGGTGAGATGTTGAGGAAGCCACCCATTGCGAGGGCAGAAGCAACGTCAGAAGTACAGATAACGAAGTTACCCTTTCCTCTACGAGTCTGCTTGGCGATGATGTTTGCTTCACGCTCGATCTGGAACATGAGTCCACGGAAGCGTTCTGCACTCCATCGACCGTCTGAGTCTGCGTAAAGGTCGTATGTACCACTTGCTCGACCGTAAATATCAGACTGCTGACAACCAAGTTTAGCAATGTGGTAGACAGTACGAACGATCTCACGGTTGATCTCGGTAAGAATCTCAGTAGAGAGAATGTTAGCGAGTTCAGTCTCAGCGTCAAGACCGTGAACAGCCTTGAGGTCCTGAGCAAGCTCAGTGGTGTACTCTGCTTTGAGAGCCTTAGTCTTAGCTTCAACGGCAATTCTGTCGATATCGAATGCCATGTCATTGAAAGTAACACCAGATGCAGAACCAAGAGCTTCAGCAGTAGAAGTGCTCATACCACGGAAGTCGTATGTCTGGAGAGCCTGATCGTGACTACCAGTATTACCACCAGTAAGACCGTATACACTTCTGGTTCCACTAGCAAACGGACCAGACAGACCACCTTCTGCAGCTGTAAGCTGGAAATCGTTGGCGTTGTGTTGAAGATTAGGCTGATTACCTGCGAATGGATTGGCTTCCTGGAATAGTGCTTCAGTACCGGTCTGGGTCTTGTACTTGCTTCTCATAGCAAAGATCAAGCCAGTAGGAGCGGTCATTGGCTGAACGCCGCAGATGTCGTATGCCATTAGGTTTGGCATTGCACGACGAACGAGGCTGATTAGAACTGGGTCATAACCAGCGAGGTTACCTGCAGAACCAGTCTGTGGGTCGGCAAAGTTACCACCCATTGCGTTGACGTGTGCCTGCTCGGTAATTGCCTGTTCTCTGAGAGCAGTCTGCTGGTTCTCAAGGAGAACTGCAGTTACTTTCTTTTTGTGATAATCGCCAATTGGCTCTAGTGAATTATGGTCAAGAAGTGGGTTCCACTTCTCGACTAAAGTGTCGTAAGGTGTATTGTCTTCTGTTAACATTGAAATCTCCTTGTGAGACTATTATTTGTCTCTGTTTCTATTTTGAAATCCTATTACTTTACTGTAGGCTGCAATCGTTGGATCTACATCCACGGTTTGGTGTGCAGTTTCAGTTAAATCTTGAACTCTATTCTCTGTTACAACGGGCTGTGACTCGAGTTCATTTGAACCTAAGAATGATTCTTTGATTATGTAAAGTTTTCTTGCATATTCATCGACATCATCATACTCAATGGTTTCTGCGAGTTGTGCAAATCTTTCGATCTCAGTATCGGTCAGACCAGTTGCACTTTCAATAAAGATATTTCTAGCAGCACTTGCGTAAATATCTCTCTGAAGATTGATATTTCTATCTAACTGCTCATTTAACTGAGTTTCGAGTTCGTTCTTGGAATCTAGTAACTCTTCCATAACCTGAACCTTTTCATCAGGCATATCGATGTAATGTGTTTCGAAAAGATCCTTGAGTCCAGTCATGAATGACTCGGCAATGTCTGCCTTGATTCCTCTTTCGATTGCTAGATTATTTTCTTTAGTCCACTCTTCTACAACATAAGAGAGAAACTCGTCTAATTTTTCAGAAAGTTCTTCTGAAATGGTTTCTAGCTGATCGTTAAGATTCTTGTTATAAGCTTCCTGAATTTCATTCTGAATATAATTAACTCTGTCTGCTAATGCAGTTGAAAAAACAGTTGATAATTTTTCTTTGAAGTTCTCTGATAATTCATCTTCATCGAATAAAGATGCGAGATAGTCTTCAATTGAAATCTCTTCCTGTACCTCTTCTTTATCTTCATCTTTCTTCTTCTTTGCTGGTGCTGCACTAACAACCGAATCTGATGGTTTGGCTGCAATGGTTGCCATGTTATGCTCTGGTCCAACACCTACTGGTGTATTAATAACAGCACCCCTGCCGTTTGTGTCGGCATAGAGAGCTGGATCTTCAAAGCCTGTTGGTTCTACGGTAGTAGCAGCTTCGGTTGATTCCTTGTATGTGTTTAGTCCATTCTCTATGGCTTCACTAATTTTTTCTTTGATATCTTTTTTCTGTGTACTCATCAATGCTCTCCTTGATGCCTTATTGGAATATTTATAAAAATTGATTTTTCTATAAAAGACTGCGTATACTATAACTTCCTTAAAAAGTCTTCAAAAAGATCTACGAATGTATCCTTCATTTTACGTGCAGGAGTAGACTTTATTTGTCTTTCATAATCCGAAATAATCTTTTCTTTAAGGATGCCATTTTCCCAAATCCATTCTTTACCTTCCATGATACCATCAACAAAGGCATCAGGTGCAGATGGATCTGCAACGATATCAATAGCAGCCAAAGAAAAATCTGGCTGTACTAAATTAACACCATTTTGACTTTTTAAAGATCCCATGCCTCTAGTAGATACGCCCAATCTAGCATCCTCATCCATGAGACTCTTTACAATCTTACCCATTGGAGTATCCATAATTTTAGCCTTACCGGTAAAATTATTACCCTCTACCACCAAGTCTTTGACTATGTGGGAAACTCTGTCTAGATTAACAGTAGGACCCTTTGGGTGATTTAGTTCACCAAATGCCCTTTTCTTAGAAACAAAATTTTCATTGTACTGCTGAACCTTTGGATCAAGAACTTCCATTGGATAGATTCTACCATTTCTGTTCTTCTGCTCGGCTTGCATGAAAACACCCGAGATAAAATAATTCTTCTTTCCGTTATCGGAAGATTCAATAAGGAGATTTACATCCTCATTCATCTCGGTAATAAGTTTCATCAATAGCCCTCCGAACCTGAATTTCTGGCACTACCCTTTGCAGCACCTTTATTGTGCTTTCTGGTCTTTTTCATAGCCTCTTCTTTACTCATTCCGGACTTGATCATTCTAGCCATCATGATATCAGCAAAATCACCGTCTCCGTCTCCGTCGTGATCTTGCTTTTTGGACTTATGCTTTTCTTCTTCGATGACATCTGAATCTTCATTCATCTTTTTTTTCTTCTTACCACCGTGACTGTGATTGGCTTCTTCGAGAACTTTCATCTCACTGACAGGAACCTGTCTTTCGATGCCGTGCTCGAACATAACATCATACCACTCAACAAAACCGTTGTCGTCTGGCTCGGCGTGCATTTCATTGATGCAATTACCCTGACCCCACTCTGGATGCTCTACGACATTTGCACAGCCGTGACCTTTGTCACTCTTGGCGTATTCTGCTTTCATTTCACCGCCAGTTTCATCGACATCATCTGTTATGATGGTTGGGGCGATTTCTTTGTATGCTTCTGTTAGTTTTTCACCTAACTTAGCATAAAGGATATCTTCGATTTCTTTTTTGGCACCAATTAGATTTTCATCTAAAAGCTCTTTAATTATTTTTTGTGTACTCATGAGTGGTCCTCTTTGTTAAGCTTAACATTAAATATGTATATTATTTAATTAGTTAGGCGGAGCTTCTTGCCCCTCTCCAGCTGGCAATTGTCCTTGCATTTGCATCTGTTGTTGCATTTGCATTAATTGCATAGCTTGTTGTTCTTCTGCATTCTGGGCGTCTATTCTTAAAATTTCTTCTTCGCTTTGCTTCAATATATTCTTTCTGATATACTCGGTAGAAAAATATTTTCCTAAGTATGGTTCTACGGCACCAAGAACAGTTAATCGTTCCTTTAATATTTCTGTATCTCTCAGTTCAGAGAAATATGAATCCTCATTGAAGATATAAGTTAAATTGTCATGAATGTCACTCCAATCATGCTCATTAATTATACCTTTTAATAATAGTTGTTTCTTTAGAACGTCAGTTATGACACCAGAGAACTTAAATCTAAGTCTAGATATGAATTTATAGAATTTTGCTTCATCTCTTGTGATTTCTGCAGATCTACCCATATTGAAACCATTTTGAGTTTCTAGTCTGGAAATAGGCACATTTAGTGCTCTATATAATTTTCTCTGTAGATATTCTACATCAGACATTTCACCTAAGTTCTGTCCACCCTGAAGAGTGCTGATTTCAGTTCCTCTTCCGCCTTCTCTTCGAGGAAGCCAGAAATCTTCAAGCATGTGTAGATGATTTCTATCGTCTCTGACCTCACCGGTTGACTGGTTATACACTAGTTTATTTCGGTAGCGGTTCATCAACTCACGAAGATATTGTTCTGCCTTTTGTTTTGGTAGATTACCAACGTCAATATAGAATATTCTACGTTCAGGTGCTCTTGATATTCTATAGATAACAACTGCATCCTCAATTTGCCTGAGCATGTTTACGGGACGAATTGCTTTCTGCAGATAACCTACAACCTTTTTTGTAGTGGAATCTACAATACCGCTATGAACATAAGCGATAGAATCTGGTTCTATCTTGACCCCAGTAGATCCTGTGTACTGGTAGCTATTTTTATCGTTGTCAATATAAAGAAAAAATTCTTCCGTGCTTGTAACAATAGGAACTGCAGCATTTCCTCTATTAAAAGGTTTCTTTTCTACTTTTCTTACTTTTTTAATTTTTAATGGGTCTATTGCTCTAGCTTCTTTGATTCCAGCTCTTGGATTTTCTTTATCTATTACTAAATGAAAGTATAGTCTGCCGTCAATATACCATCTCCTAAAAATTTCATATCCTTTATTTGCAATATCAAATAATTTTAAAACACCTTCATACTCTCGGTATATTTTGGTTTTTATGTTAGCAGATAAATCAGTTTTTTCTAAATCTAGCTTTATAGGTTTTCTATCTGTGCCCATAGTAATAGCATCATTTACAATATCTTCTATTGCTAAATCTACTTCTGGGTATAGAGAGAGACTTCTGTAAGTCTGAATAAATTGATTCTCATCTTGAACACCACCACTAAAGTCAACATATGTGCCTAAAAAACCACCAGTCTGTAGTGACTGTGCTCCATCGTACTCATCTGGTGTTACAAATGATTCTGCACGAAGATTTTCTTGAGTTTCTTGTTCTTTGCTTTTTCTTCCTATAGAAAAACCAAATAAGTCAATAGCCATTATACTTCTCCATAATATTAAACATTATCAACCGTAAAATACTCATATTCAACCTGACAACTAAACTGAGAGAGACTATCCATTGCCCCATAAGCTAGTTCAAATGGTCCTACATTTGTAGGCCAACAATTATGGAGTGTGATTTTTTTCAGTGCTGAATTACCATTCAATGAATAATGTGTTATAGACCAATTAGCAGTATCATTATCATAATTGAATGGAGTTATATTTTCTACGTGTGTATTTATTCTTTCACTCCATTCGTGTAACTCTCTCCATACACCACTACCACCACCATCACTAGTGGATGGATCTGTATCATAAACAGTGAATCCCCAAGTCGAATATCTTCTATCCCCAGGTAGTTTTAAAATACGACCTCTAAACGGAATACCAATAGGAGGAACATTAGAATCTGGTAAGCTCAATGCAGAAACTTCTGCCTGTAATTGATAACTAGCTCCTGGGATTCCCATCGAAACAGAGTAACGATTGGGTCTGGTTCCCATGCCAACTCTACTTTTAAAATCATCTAGATTTAAATTAATTGACATAATAGTCTCCTACTGCTTATATTTATACCAGTGTTTCACCATCATTTTTATTTGTAAACGTAATCTCCAGAGTCTCTATACACCTAGCAGGTTTAACAAAAATACTTGCGACAAATTTACCCTCTGTTACTATTGCAGATGGGTTATTAGTTTCATCACATTTAATTGTAAATTCACTAATACCGCCCTTACTTTGAACCTTTTCTAATATAGAACTGGCTTGATTTAAAAATGATTGTCTGGTAGCATCTGTATTTTGTTCAAAAAGAACTTTCCTTGCAACTGCACCTATTTTCTTCTTTAAGTATATAAACAATGATGAAATTTCTATTTTAGATAATAGACTAGTAGAAGCCGCTCCGGTCTTATTTCCAAATAAAACCACACCCTCTCCAGGAAAACTTAATACAGGATTTATCTTATTATCATAAAGAGAACTAGCCTGAGTTGCAGTTGGAGGATCTTTGAGCTTGACTACATTTTTAATTTGACCTCTGTTCATTCCGGCAGGAGAGAACCAAGGATGTGCAACTCTAAAAGTTCTTGCCAAACACCCAATAACATCAGAGGTTAATCTTGTCTGGTTATATTCGGCGTCATTTGAAATTGACTCTGGATCTTTTCCTAACGGCAAGGAATATTTATCTCCATATACGAATATGTCAAATTCGTCTCCAGTAGGAGCACCAGAGTCAACTGCAGTTATTCCTCTTACGGCAAAACAATCATTCTCTCTATTTGTCATGATTGTGTCCATATATTCATCTGCAGACAATCCAGTCCCGAATATTGCATCCAAATCATGTGAATTACTAGAAGTGAATGGATTGGAGGCTGATATTCCAATTACTAATTTTGTTCCATAAACTGCAGCTGACATTGCATTATTGAAATCATCAGCCCAGGGATAAACTGCACCCTTGGGCCATCTAATTTGTCCTGCTGTTACACCACTACCTCCCTCAAGAACTGATGGATACAGAGCACCCGAGGTTCCTGCACTACCACCGAATCCAGCAAATGACACACCAGCGCCATTACCAATTGGACTGGATAATCTCTCGTATAAATCAGAGGAATCTGTCTCGAAGAATTTATTAGTAACGTCCGCTGTAGTTCCTAGTGCGTTTATTAATTCTAAATTTTCTACAATAAATCCGGCAAGAAAGCTTTCAGATGTTGTATCACTGTCCTCTACGAGAAAGGAATCATCACTAATGTTAATTGTGACCGATGGTAATGGCATTATACTCTCCTAGAATATCATAACATCTAATATTTATGAATTTAGCTATTTCACTTTTTGCCAACCATCCATTTCATCGTCTTCTTCGAATGAAGATATCAACCCAAAGGGTAAAATTTCATCTTCTAGTCTTTCAATTTCGTCCTCATAAACATCCAAGCGGACATCACGCTCGGTAAGATTTTTAAAATAATCCTGCCTTGTCAACCACCCAAACATAACCAAACACATAACTAGATCGTCTGTGTGACCCTCGTCCGCTTCAAATGACTGTCCTTTTGCTACAAAAGTATAGAGTTCATTTATTATTTCCATATCTTCTATCAAAAGTTTATCATTTTCCACTAAACTTTTAAGAACAGAACATCCTAATTTTTTAACTGGTATTGTAGTTCTCACACCCTTTTGCATACCAGCACCACCAAAGCCAGAACTTATGACTTGCCCTGATCTACCTTTATAAACTGTATATGCAATATTGTCATATTCCAAATCCTCAAATAAAACGTCTGCAACCTGACCACCAATATCATTGGTTTCTATGAGAACATATGCATTATTGTATTTGTCTGCCACAGTTTTTATGACTGTAGGAAAAACCATAGGAGAAATTATATTATTTCTAAACTTCGCCACAAGTTTGTATGGGGGTTCTGTAATATCAATAATTGTAAATGCACTATAATCTTTACCCTGACCTCTTGCCACATCAACTGTTATTATGTACTTATGATCTTCTTTAGGTTCTTCGTAGACATCAAAACCATCCGTAGATCTACTTTTAGGTGAATCCCAAGCAAGAGCATGTAACTTAGAGGAAGAAATAAGTGTATTAGTAGAACCAATAAAGTCACACTCAAACTCAGTCTGAAACTGCTGTTCACTGGTATTTTTTATTTGTTGTTCTTTCCACTTTGCATCTCTGAGAGGACCATTTGGGTATAACGGTATTTGAGACCAGTGTACCTCAAATGGAATATACTCATTTTTTCCTTTTGCACCTGGTTTCTTATTTGCATTTTTCCAATAGTAGTAAAACAAATTTAAACCATTTGGAGTAGAAACCATTAGGACCTTTGTTGTTTGTCCGGATGTAATGGTAGGATAAACTGAGCTAAAAAAGTCTTCTGCTATATTATTGGGAACGTGTGCAAATTCGTCCAAGAAGATCATGTTGAAAGATCCACCACGAACAGCAGACGCAGATGTAGATGAAGCCAAAATCTTGGATCCATTTTCTAACTGAATACTACCCTTATTCCATTCAATTATCCCTTGCTGTAACCACAACGGAAGGTATTCATATGCCAATTTTAATCTGTGTAGAATTTCTCTCGCAGTGGCTTGTTTGTTAGCAAGAATAGCAACATTCATGTTCTGATTGAATAGTACGTAATGGAGAATATAAGAAACTATGGTAGTGGACTTTCCACTCTGCCTGGGTAATTTTGCAATAGCAAACCTATTATTGTGAATGATATCAACTAGTTCTTCTTGATAATCATATAAAGTAAAAGGAATTAATCCTTCATCGAGAGAAACAACCTTTACATAATTTCTTATAAAGTAAGCAGGATCTTTTGCACATTTCATGTACTCTTCAATCTGCTCTTTTGTATATTCAATTTCAACGCCACTGGCTTTTAGGTTAGCATTCCCTAAATAACCTTCCATCTTTCTTGAACTCATATTAAACTTTCTTTATATCTTTTCCTGCACTTCTCTTAGGATTTATGAGATCCTGCAGTTCATTGGTAGAACCTACGTATATTGTGTTATTTGTAGTATTCTTCTGTGTGAGAGATCTACCATCTTCCTTTATCTTCTTGACTTTATCATGAACCTCTAAAACATCTTTGTTCATCTCTGAGACAGTCTTCAGAAGCTGTGAGACGACCTCATACGCTCTAGGAGAGTCTCCTGCTTTAGCTACGTCAAGAATACCCTGTATAGCATCATTTCCTTGATTTATTAGATCATATAGATTTCTTCTTACTGTACCATAATCTTTATCTAATTTATCCTCACTTGCAGAAACTAATATTTTTTCATTTTCTTTCTTAATTGGTAAATGAGATTTAAACTCTGTTTCTAAGGCATTGCTTATTGAATCATAATTTTTATTTTCATGTTGCATAATATCCTCCCGGAACGTAACCAGAATCGCTTCCAGTATTGCCTGTGGCACCTATTTGCGATAATAAATCTTCACTTCCAGATTCTGATATTTGACCTAAATCAAGAGTGGCTCCTCTGATAACAGGAGACTCTTTGATTTCTGAATATAATCTGTATTTACAAGAAAAATTAAAACTAGAAGCAATTATTCTGCGATCCATAAAGTTACCATCGTATTGTTCTTGTAATGCAACGTTAGACAGTGCTATAGGAACATCCAATTTTGTATCAATTTTATTTAAATTTAAAGATACTATAAATTCTGGCGAAAACTGAGGTAAAATTTGCTCTAAAATTTGCAGATTGTCGTCCATAGTTCTAGTGAAACAAAACAAAGAGAAAGAAACATTATATGGAACTTCTTGAAATGAAATGGAACTATTCGTTCCGGCAACTCTGCTTACTCTTTTGTTTATTTTATTTAAATGTCTACTTGGATCGTAATCAATAGATGATATTTCAAATGAAAGTCTAGGTAGAGTTATTTCTACCTTTGATTCATCACTTATACCACTTTGTTCTTCTAGCTTTCTTAAGAACTTTTCTTTTGATCCATATGTCAATGGTACTCTAAGTCTTTGTAATTCTGTGCCACTAGAGTTGGATCTTGTCACATATATCTCATTGAAGATAGATCCAAAACCAATAACAAGTTTTCTTAAAGACTGGTTATCATAATAGTTAAACATTAATAATCACCCTCTGAAAATGGATCTTTATCTGTAAAATCAAAGATATTTTGTGATTGTTCTAATCGTTCTATCTCTATATTATCAAAGAGATTTGTGTTGGTCTCTGGGCTAATTGGTAGAATTATATCAGATCTACCTGCAGTTGTTCCTATCAAGACTCTAATATCACTACTTGCACCAACTATATACTGACCACTACTAGTATTAAGATTTCCTACTACATCACCCACAAGAAGAACTTTATCTTGTGTCAATCCATTCCAATCATAGACTCTACCAGTAGCAGTTGCATCAGATATAACGTGATCAATTGATGTGCTGTCGGTATCTCCTGATATTTGATATACTGTTTCACCCAAAATAAAGTCTTGGGTAAGTCCCTCGTGCATGTAAAGTTCATATCCCGTAGTGGAATTTTCGGTTTGAACATCATCAATAAAGTCTTGATTTGAATCAAAGTCTTCGTGTGAATAAGTAAATGCCTCACATGTAAGTACGAATGTGTATCTTTTCCCTAGAGGATAAAAAGGATTTTCGTGTTCTACAAAATTAATTTCAAAAAAAGTATCACTCAAAGGAAAGTAGATTAAATCCCCTTCCCTCGGTCGTTTTATAGTAGAATCAAATCTACCGATAAGTTGATCAAATCTTTTGGCTGAAACCACCAATTCAACTCTATCTCGTATTTCAATACCAAATTTAGATATGATATCACCCTGTCCCTCAAATCCATTGACACTATTGATATACATTTCTATCTTATATGATCCACTGAATTTAGATACTGTATCTTCCCCGAACAGTAGATCTTTATTCATTAAAACTCGAGGAATGTAATAGACATCTCTACCCATAGATCTTATGGTTTCTGCTGTTAAATCTTCTACGAGTCTTTGTTCACTCGTACTGTCTAAGAAATATGGATTTTTTGCCATTTAATTACCCCGTACAAAAATCAACAGGCAGTTCGTATTGAGTGAATACTTCCATCTCTATTCTATCTATTTCTGCTTGTGCTTCTGCCATGATTTGTCCTCCACGAAGAACAACACCACCTGGCATCTGAACACCATCGTACTTAGATAAGTTAGAGCCCCATTGCTTCTTTATCAACGCGGTAGTATATTTTTTCAATAACCTGTCATTGTATATTTCAGTGAATATGTCTGGATCTAAAGCCACATATGCTTCGATTATGATGTAATCACCAGTTCTAATCTCACTCCATTTTGCATCTAAATGTAACCTGTTTGTTACTTTGCTAAATCTAACAGCTTTTTCTGGTTGAAATAGATCTTCTATGAGATTAATATATCTCTTGGTGGAATCATAAGAAGCCAATCCCTGTGAAACTGCCGCGTTTAATCCCCTATTTATTCCAAAATAATCAGATAGTGCAAGTTGATATCTGATATCAAACATGTTTATGTTTGCAAATTGTCCAAACTGGAACACCTTCATTACACTAAGAATATCGTTACCAGTTGGTGCATCACCAGTAGGACCATTGATAGGTCCTAAATCGTTTGTAGAGATATACTTGTTGGTCTTATCTGTTTCTGTGACCTCGTGTGCAAAATAAGCACGCTCAACACCATCAAAGTGTCTTTCTGAGAAAAACTGAAGTGCATCATCTACACGGTCTTCCGCTTGAGTATAATCAACATTTATTTCGATTACAGGAGAACCTAGACGATTAAAACAATATTCGATTAAAGTTTCTTTTGAGTTAGGAGTGGCCATGTGTACCTCCAGGGGTATTTATGGCTCAATCGTTTTCAGTTTTATCTTTTATTTTTTTT
>CENH01007390.1_pt1 | contig 26840 bp, 36 predicted proteins | sample 530171 | NCBI WGS metagenome assembly CENH01 (sample SAMEA2591132, study PRJEB7988) | marine metagenome | biome: marine biome (ENVO:00000447); feature: deep chlorophyll maximum layer (ENVO:xxxxxxxx); material: saline water (ENVO:00002010), including plankton (ENVO:xxxxxxxx) | depth 70 m | reverse complement strand
CCAAGTGGAACTGGAATTATAACTGATAAAAAATTAAGCATCACATCAACTGGTGAAGTAAACATTGGTGGTAATTATGATCAAACTACTTATAAAATGAGAGTGACTGGAACAGTCGCTGCCACTCATTTTGATTCACTTTCAGATTTAAAATTAAAGACAAATGTAAAACAAATTCAGAATCCAATTGAAACTGTGAAAAAAATAGATGGTGTAACATTTAATTGGAAAGAAGATAATGATCCATCTATGGGTGTCATAGCTCAGAATGTAGAAGAAATATTACCAGAAATTGTAAGTGGAGATGATGTCAAATCTGTCAATTATAGTGGTCTAATTGGATTGCTAATTGAAACTGTCAAAGATCAACAAAAACAAATTGATGAATTAAGAGGTCTTATTGATAAATAAAAGAAATTACCCAGTGGAAACACGAAGACGGTAGATGGCAATTAAAATATCAGGCACAACTATTGTTAATGATAGTCGAGTCGTAGAAAATGCAGATAAAATAGGTATTGGTCGGACTACCCCAAGGTATGATCTAGAGATTCTTAGTGATGCTGTTCCTACTGGTATTGCAGTAAGTGTAACAAGTACCCAAGCTACTGAGACAAATAAAGGATTAACAATTTTTAATAATGGTCAGTCACCAACTTTCACGGTTAGTTATAAAGGAAGAGTAGACGCAGAAGAATATTATGGAACATTTAAGGGAACGATTGATACTGGTGTTTCAATAGAGAATGCAAATAATGTTCAAATAACTGATGATACAACAGGTTCAGGTACACATTATATTCATTTTGGTAGTGCAACAAGTGGTTATGATGGTGTTGAGGTTGATAGCACAGATTTAGTTTATAAAGATAGAAAAGTTGGTATCGGAACTGATAATCCTACTACAGGAAAATTAGAAATAGCAGATTCTGCACAAACAAATTTACTCACACTTAAAAGAACCTCTGGTAACTCTGGAGAACTTAGTGTGCAACTTGGTGGTTCAGATCCTGGTGTTATGTTCACTACATCAGGATTAAGTGATGATTTCGTATTTAAACCTGGTGGTACTGAAAGACTTCGCATCGACTCAAATGGTAGATTACTAAAATCGGGTCAAGCAGCACTAACATCAACATCACTTTCGCATCCTATGCAAGTTGCTGCTGACAGTTCTGCACAGAATATTGTTTTGTTCGGTAGAGCATCAGATGATATTAGTGCAATAGATTTTTATGAAGCAGATAAGAGTACAAGGTTAGGAGAAATTCAATATCGTACAAATGAATTAAATATCAGACATCGCTCTGCAGGTGCTGATATAATTTTTGCAACTACCCCTAGTGGTGGTTCACTAGGTGAAAAAGTTCGCATCGACTCAAATGGTAAATTGGGAATCGGGATGAATTCCGACCAACAAACTGCTTTAAAAGGAAAACTTGATATAGATGCATCTGGAATAGATGCTGCTGGTGATACTGATGACCCAAATGATTATGCAATTGTAATTCGTAACCCATCAACAACCAATCAAGGAAATGGTATTGCTTTTACAAATGACTCTGGTGCTAATGTTGGTGGTGCAATTATTCATATTGATAAAGGATCAAATAATATTGGTGATTTGGCATTCTATACATCTGCCACATCTAATACTCCAGTAGAAAGACTTCGCATCACTGCCGATGGTCATTTGAAACCTGGTGCCACTGATACTTATGATATAGGAATTGATGCAAGTAATAGATTTAGAACAGTTTATGCACAAACATTTAATGGAGCTTTTCAAGGAACCGCAGATGTAGCAGCAAAAGTTGCAGTTGCTGATGAGTCAACAGACACATCATGTTTCCCACTGTTCGCCACTGCTGCCACTGGAGACCTTGCAGCAAAGAGTGGTAGTAATCTTACATTTAACTCTAACACAGGTGCACTTGGAGCAACAAGTTTTGTTGGTGGTTTACCAATTACAGATGGTGCAAATAATCGAATTATCACAGCAACAAGTGCAAGTGCAATAAAAGGTGAAGCAAACTTAACTTTTGATGGTAGCTTGTTGAGTCTTAGTGGTGATATGCAATTTACTAACACAAATCCAGAGTTAGAATTTAATAATGGAGGTCCAAGATTTAGAGTTCCAGCAGCGAATACACTTGTTATTCATAATGGTGGTGGTCTTGGTACAACTGATAATGAAGTACTTCGCATCGATGAGAATGGTAATATTGGAGTAAATGCCACTCCATCAACATCAACCACAGCTGGATCATTATACTCTACTGTGGATCATTTCTTGGTTATCGGTGATAGTGATACTGGTATTGCACAAGATGGTGATGGTGAATTTGAAATATGGGCTAACAATCAAGAAATAGTTAATTTCAGCACTGTTGGAGTTGATCCAAAGAAAAGTATTTTACCGAGTGGTTCAATTAACATAGGATCAAATACCACAAAGATAAGTCATGGATACTTCACCAACATAACTGCAGACAATATCACTGCTGAACTTACTGGTTCAGCTTCCTTACTTGATTTAGCAGATGATACGACTGAAACAGATGGATTCATACTTTTTTCAAATGCCAGTGGTGCTGATCAGTCAATTAAGACTAATGATTTTATCAGATATAATGCATCAATTGGATCATTAAATTTATCTAAGACTAATGGTGGTATTAAGTTTGGACCAGGAACTGCTACTACTGATGATGCATATATTGAATGGTTGGGTGCTAATAATGCTGGATATCTAAGAATCGCAGTTTCTGATGATCAGGATGCTGTAGCAACTGCTGAGTATATCGAATTTGGTGATTATAATCTAACAGGTGGATTTAATGCTGCTAATCAAGGTTTCACTCAACACGTAAAAATTCAAAGGTCTGAATTTTTAGTTCGCACAGGATCAAATACAATATCTCAGGCAGACAGATTAAAAATTGATAAAAATGGAAATATTGGTTTTAATTGTGATGCAGCTACAACTGGAACTATATTCACTGAAGTGGATCATTTCATAGCAATAGGTGATAGTGACACTGGTATTGCACAAGATGGTGATGGACAACTTGAAATATGGGCTAACAATCAAGAAATAGTTAATTTCAGTGCAACTCAAATTACTCCGACTAAGAGTATTGTTCCAAGTGTAACTGATTCATCATTAAATTTAGGATCATCATCTAATAGATGGGGAACAATATATGCTGATACACTTGATGGTACTATTAGTGGTACAATATCAAATGCTACAAATGCAGCAAATATACTAGTAACACAAAGAGACACTAATGCAACACATTATTTGACATTTGTTGCCTCAGATCCAAGTGGAACTAATTTAGCTTTATATGGTGACGATGATCTACAATTTAATCCAGAAAGCAACCGATTAAGTGCTGCACAAATGAAACCAGGAGGAATTGTAGATAGTAGTGATGGAACTGGAACAGCAAATTATTATATTAAGGCTAATGGTTCAGGAGGATGGAGTTGGAGTCAGGTCAGTGGTAATACAGGATTAGATGTTAGTTTTCTTGATTTAACTGATACACCAGGTGGTTTTTCTGGTCAGGCAAATAAAGTTGTAAAAGTTAATTCGAGTAGTAATGCACTTATATTTGCAGATGATACTAATACAAATACAACTTATCAATTAAAATGTACAAAAGATTCTGATGGTGGATCTACTGGAAATGACACTGATCCATACCTATTTTTAGATGCTTCTACAGGAACCGATGATTCAATTCAAATAGCAGGTAGTAGTGGAGTTTCAGTAACCAGAGATAATGATGGTAAACTCACTATAGGTGGATCAGGATCTAGTTATAATACAATTTATGCTTTATCAGTTCCCAGTTCCACTACTAAGATAAGGTTATCAGGGAGTGATGCTTCAGAAGATGATGTGGAGATTGTTGGTAGTGGAAGTGTTACTGTCACTAGAAATAATGCCACTAAACTCACTATAAATGGTGCTCCATCGGGTGTTACAGATGTGGCAGTGTCTTACACAGGAAGAACTTCACCTTGTACTTTACCGATAACAATTTCTGGATCAGCTACAAAAACTATCAACATTCCTGATAACAGTAATGCTTTTGGTGCAAAGTATGTTCAAAACACAGAACCAACTGGAACTTCAGTATGTGATGGTGATGTGTGGTATGACACTACTACTAGTGGTAGCGGTGGTGGTGGAACTATACCTATCGGTGGTATTATAATGTGGTCAGGTGCTGATAACGCTGTACCATCAAACTGGGCTCTCTGTAATGGAAGTAATGGTACACCTAACTTAGTTGACAGATTTATTGTTGGTCGTGGATCTGCATATGCACAAGGTGCAACAGGTGGATCTGCCAATGCTACATTAGTAGAGCACAGTCATACAATAAACAATCACACTCACACAATAGGTGGAAATACAGGTAATAGGGATTTATCTCATACTCACTCATACAGTAGTGCAAATCATCCAACTAGTTCAGGTCCTGAGCAGAACCAAAGTGGTAGTCCTGAAGATAGAGTAACCTTTAACGTTGGTAAAACTACAGGTGGAGCAAGTATTGGTAGTAGTATGGATCACAATCATTCCCTACCTGCTAATACTGGTAATCCAAATGATAGAGGAACAAACTCTCAAGGTTCATCAGCAACTAATGCTAATTTACCTCCATATTATGCAATCGCTTATATCATGCGAGTTAGTTGATAAATACACATACGGAGAACACTGTATAAATGGCATCAGTAAATAAGAAATTTGGTATCGAGAAGGGTCTGGAGGTAGGAACAGACGCTTTAGTTGTTGACGCTGATAATAATAGAACTGGTGTTATCGCACAAGAGGTTGAAAAACTTGAATTACCTGGTCTTACAACTACAAGAAAAGATAATGGCACAAAGGCAGTAAGATATGAAAGATTAATACCACTTTTAATTGAAGCAATCAAAGAACTTAAAGGTGAAGTTGATGAACTTAAACGCACTAAATAAGCTTAGGAGGATTTTATCATGCCAGTAAAAGTAAGGTCAGGTGGAGCATGGGTTCAAGTAGCAGGTGCTGCACCAACTGGTATACCATCTGGTTTTATAGGTTTGTGGTCTGGTGCTGCAAATGCAATTCCTTCAGGTTGGTATCTATGTAATGGATCAAACAGTACTCCAGATCTAAGGGACAAATTTGTTATAGGTGCAGGTAATAGTTATGCTGTTGGTGCGGCTGGTGGTAGTAAAGATGCTGTAATTGTATCACATAGTCATACAATTAATAATCACACTCATACTGTAAGTGGTAATACTGGAAATCAATCAGCAAATCACAGTCACACTTTCAGTGGTAGTGGTTCTAATACTCATAGTCACTCGTATCAAACTGGATATGGTGGTGCTGACGCAGACTACGGTCCTAGAGTACCTATAAGAAGTAGTGATGAAGGTATTACTAACACATTATATTCAACAAATAATGCAACCGTAAATATTTCTATTAGTGGTAATACTGGTAATTCTACTGGAAATCATAGTCACTCATGGAGTGGTACAACTGGTAATCCAAATAATAGAGGAACAAACTCTCAAGGTGTGTCTGGAACCGACAAAAACTTGCCTCCTTACTATGCTTTGTGCTATATTATGAAGAGTTAACATTATTTTATGAATACTGATGAGTTGATATATGTTACAGAAAATAAACTAGATAAAGATTTTTGTAAACATTGTATTGAAAAATTTAACAAAGATGATAATAAATATCAAGGAGTAGTGGAAAGTGGTGAGAATTTAGAAGTAAAACAATCAATGGATTTATCAATAAGTGATAATGATGATTGGAAAGAAGAAGATAATATATTTTACAATTCATTTAAAGATACTTTGCAATCATATAAAGAATGGTTAAGTCACCCATTTCCTGATGATTGTCTTCGTGGACGTATAGAGGACACTGGTTATCAAATTCAAGAAACAAAGCCTGGTGGATTTTACCACTGGCATCAGGACGGTATGGATAGTAGAGTATTAACAATAATTTGGTATTTAAATGATATTAATGAAGATGGATATACGGAATTCTATACTGGTCTTAAAATTCAACCAGAAATGGGTAAGATATTAATGTTCCCTGCATTGTGGCCTTGGGTTCATAGAGGTTATCCTCCCAAATATGAAACTAAGTACATATGCACAGGTTGGGTTAGAAATATTTCCCCAACAGAATTGATAAATAGAAGAGAACAATCTGAAATAAATAACTAAAAATATTATGGCTGAAAACGATATACAGGTATGGAAAAATGAAAATAGTATTGTCTATGGACAAATTTCTCCACCAAAATATACCACAGATGAACGAGTAGGACTTTCAACTGTAACAGGTTCAATAATATTCAATACTACAACGAGTAAAATGGAATATTACAATGGTTCAACATGGATAGTAAATTGACAAAAAACATACATATGCTATAATATAACATTCGTAAATTAGTATGGACGATTTTGTTTTAAATGTTGAGATAGACATTTGCTCTCGTTCTTTTGCACTCCTTAGTGAAAGTGGTGACAAAAGAATTTCTATATCAGGTAATATCTGTTGGAGATAATACCTCCATAATGAGTAACTCAAATTTTAATACATAAATAGAACATAGAATCATAGTAGAATTATTGTGTCATGCCACTGAATAAGTTAGATAATTTCCTAAAAAACGTAGAAGGTCGTATTCTTTATGTAAGTCCAAGTGATTTAGATGCAAGTGATGCGATGTCAAATCAGGGTAACTCGCAGACGACACCCTTTAAAACCATACAAAGAGCACTGATAGAAGCAGCAAGATTTTCATATGTGCCAGGAAATAATAATGATATAACCGAAAAAACAACTATATTGTTAATGCCTGGTGAACATATCATTGACAATAGACCTGGTTTTAAAGTAAAAAATATTGGTAATGAAGCAAAAATATTCTCACCTACCACCGCTGGTTATACTTCTGTTAATGCAGAAAATATAAACAAAATTTCATTAAATTTAGATTCAAATTTTGATTTAAATCAAGAAGATAATATACTGTACAAATTCAACAGTGTAAATGGTGGGGTTATTGTCCCTCGTGGTACATCAATAGTTGGATTAGATTTAAGAAAAACAAAGATAAGACCAAAATATGTTCCAAATCCAACCGACGATTCAGTTCCTTTTTCATCTATATTCAGAATTACTGGTGCTTGTTATTTTTGGCAGTTTTCATTGTTTGATGGTAAATTATCAGAAAAAGTATATGTAAAAAATAATGAATTTAGTTCTGAAAATTTTGTAAAACCATCATTTTCTCATCATAAGTTAACTTGCTTTGAGTATGCTGATGGAGTTAATAATGATACTGATACAGGATTAACTGATTTAAATATGTACTATTATAAGCTATCAATAGCTTATGGTACTGCTACTGAAGATAGAAATATTTCAGAAAAATTCCCCTTAAACACAGAGGGATTTGTCTCTAGAAGACCAGAGTTTGAAATTGTTGGTTCCTTTGCTCCAGATCCAATTAAAATAACTAGTATTCAGTCTGGGGATGGAACGACTGCATCTCCAGTTGTTACCGTAACAACACAGGAAAGTCATGGTTTAGATGTTGGAACTCCAATCCGTATTAAAGGAGTAAATGAATCTGATTATAATATATCAACAACAGTTACAACTGTGGATACATCTAATTCTAGAGTATTCACATATACGATAGCTGACTTTAAATCTGATATTCAAACACCAGCATCAAATGTTACTGATGCAAAAATAATTGTTGAAACTGATACTGTGAATGGTGCATCACCATACATCTTTAACATATCATTGAGATCTGTATTTGGTATGAATGGTATGCATGCCGATGGTGCTAATGCAACAGGATTTAGATCAATGGTTGTTGCACAATTTACTGGTGTTTCTCTACAGAAAGATGATCGTTCTTTTGTAAAATATAATCCCACAAGTGGAATCTATGAAGGTTTATCCACCACTACTACTTCTGGTGAAGCATTAGCTAATGAATCCTCGGCAAAGAATTCAAATCAAATATATCATTTAGATTCAAATGCAATTTACAGAAGTGGATGGGAAACTAGACACGTTAAAATATCAAATGATGCTATTTTACAAATTGTTTCTGTATTTGCGATTGGATATAATACACATTTTGAAGCAAGATCTGGTTCCGATGCGTCAATTACTAACTCTAACTCAAACTTTGGTCAGTTAGCTCTTGTATCAGATGGATTTAAGAAAAATGCATTCCAAAAAGATGATAGAGCATTTATAACACACATTATACCACCAAGAGCAATTACAACTGCAGAGGAAAATATTGATTGGGTTTCTATTGATCAGAGCAAGAATAGCGACACTAAAAAATTATATCTATTTGGATTTGAATCTGAAGATATCAAACCACCGTCTCTTACACAGGGATTTAGAATTGGTGCGAAGAGAGGTGATAAATTATTTGTAGATATTTCTGGTGTGATTAAAGAAGCAGAAATATTGATGAATAGTAATAATGGAGATCCAACCACAAATAGTGTAAAAGAAATTATTGTGAGTTCCCATGACAATGGTCTATTTACATTTGGTGGTTCAGATCATCAACTATCAACAGGTGAAAAAGTTATTATTACAAGTGATGATGGAGATATACCTGAAAATATTGTAGAAAAAACTGTATATTTTGTAATTAGAGTAAGTGCAACTCAATTTAGATTAGCATCATCAAAAACAAACGCAGATAATGGTGATTTTGTAAAAGCTTACAGGGGAACAAATTTAAAAGTATTAAGTAGAGTTACCGATAAAGATAGTGGAGATGTTGGTCACCCAGTTCAATGGGATGGATCACAATGGTATGTGAATGTTAGATCTGGTAATACAATCGTAGGTTCTTTAACAGGATCAGTTGGAAGAACTGAACCATCTTTTGTTAAGAGAATATCTGATACTAGAAGTTTGGATGAAAGAATCTATAAACTTAGATTGGCAATCCCAAAAGAAATAGACAATGCCAAGAATCCTGAAAATGGATTTGTAATTCAAGAATCATCAAATACAGGTATTACATCAGTATCTGACTTCACGCAAAAGGGTGTTTTAACTAGAGAAGATTTTTTACGTAATAGAAACCCAAGATTTATTAGTAGTTGTACCTTTAATAATGCTGTAAAGGTAGTTACAATAACAGCAGAGAGACCACATAATTTAACAGTTGGTGATTTAATTACAGTTAAAAATGTCACCGATACTTCTAATACAAGTGGTATTGGAAATAGTGGTTATAATAGAGAAGCTACTGTCACAAGTATTCCAAATAATTTAACTTTTGAATATTCGACAGGCAATGAAACAATTCAGAATTTCTCTACAAATAATTTTAATGATAAAACCAGTGATAGTTCAATAAATTATCCTCGATTTGAGAGAACAGATTTAAAATCAAACATCTATATATTCAGAAATAATATTATTTCGGAGTATATTAATGATACACAAGATGGTGTATATCAAGTATTTGCGTTAAATTCAAGTAATTTTGTTCCTACAGAGTACACGGGATTAAATTACAGTCAAAATGTTGTTGATGTATATCCACAAATTGACAGAGATAATGTAGAAGAAAATCCACAGGCATCAAAGACATTTGCATCTAGATCACCACTCGGAGAGGTCATCACAAATGATCCACTTAAGAGTATTACAAGGGAAACAAATGATAAATTGATGAATAAAATTGGTATTGGTTTATCAATTCTATCATTCACTAATAATTCAACTACAGGTATTGTTTCTTTCACAAAGGAGCATAGTATAGCTGGTATTGTAACTGCTGTTGTTAATGGTACTGGTGGTAGTGGTTATAATAACGGTACACATTTTAACGTTAAAGTATTTAATAGTACAACTCAAAATGATTCAACATGGAATGGAACACTAGCAACAGTTGTTGTAGGTGGTGGTAAAGTAACAGCATTTGACATAACAAATACTGGATCTGGATGGCAGGTAGGTAATAAAGGATATTTTGATAAAACTGTCATAGCTGGTGGTGATACTACCTACTTAGATGGTGGTGCTGCTGGTGCTGGATTAACTGCATCTAATATAGGTATATCATCAGATTTGGTTATACAAACAACAGGTATTGGTGTAACTTCTGATGGATATTTTAGAATTCTATCTGCTGTTGACAAAAGACAAGTGTCAGTTGCAAAAAGTTCTGGTGATGTTTTACCAATTGCTGGACAATATGGATTTGTAGGAAGTCCATCATCAAAAATCTCAAGTGAAGTTTTCATATCTTCAACTGGTATTGCTTCAGTAACAACAACTGAGCCTCACGGACTCGTTGCAGGAAATAGATTCCAGTTAAACAGTTCAGTAAACGTCAATCAGGGATCATTTATAGTTAAGACTAGGGTTGGTGTTAACACATTCACATTTGAATCCACATCTGACATTGTACAAGCAAATGGATATATTCTAAAACATGGTTTATCGGCAAATGATGGAATATCTGCAAAAGGAAGTGAAAATCTTGGAATTAGAGGTGTTGAATTATTTGATTTAGAGAGTGGTAAATTAAACACTACGATGAATAATGTAGGATCTGCAGTCACATTCAACACATCAACTACAAATATTCTAGATAGATTCCCATATGGATCATATATTCAAATAGATGAAGAGATTATGAGAGTTTCTACAAACTCTCTGGGAGGTGGAAGTAATAATGAACTCACAGTAATTCGTGGTGTGTTTGGAACGGTAACTTCTTCTCATGATCTTGGATCATTGATTAAGAAAGTTAAACCATTCCCGATCCAATTCAACCGACCATCCATATTGAGAGCATCAGGTCATACGTTTGAGTATCTTGGTTATGGTCCTGGTAACTATTCTACTGCATTACCACAGGTTCAACTCAAGACTATATCTGAGAAAGAAGAGTTCTTATCTCAATCACAAGAAAGATCTGCTGGTGCTGTGGTTTATACTGGTATGAACAACAAGGGTGACTTTTATATTGGAAACCAGAAGAAGTCTGCACTTACTGGTGAGGAGACATCATTTGATACACCAATACCATCTGTTGCTGGAGAAGATCCTAGTAGATTAAGTGTAGTATTTGATGAGGTAACAGTTAAAGAAAGACTTGTAGTTGAAGGTGGTAAATCAAAAACCTCATTATCAGAATTTGATGGACCTGTTACATTTAATGAAGAGGTTCAAAATAAAAATGTCGTTAAGATAAAATCTACTACAGAATCAACATCAGCCACAACTGGTTCACTGGTTGTAACAGGTGGTGTTGGAATTTCAAGTGATCTTAATATTACTGGAAGTGTATCAATTGGTGGAATACTTAATGCCAAGGGTGATGTATCACTCGGAGATATATCAACTGACACAATATTAGTTGGTGGAAGATTTAATTCACATCTTATTCCTAAAACTGATGATAGTAGGGATTTAGGTAGCACTAGTAACAAGTGGTCAGAGGTTCATGCTGTAAGTTATTATGGTAATGGATCAAATTTAGAAGGTATTAATAATAGTCAGTTGTTAGATTCAAATGATGTAGAAAGAATTGGTGCCAATACATCTGGAGTAGTAATCACAGGAATTACAACGATTGCTGGTGCGACTACGATTAGTGGGGATAAAATTCGCATAACGAATGTAGGAGCTGGTAGTAGTGTATCTTTGACTACCGATGGTGGTATTGAACTTTCTAGATCTGCTAGTAACGAAGGACCTTATATTGATTTCAAAAGATCAGGTGGAGATGGTGATGCGAGAATACAGATGATTGCTACAGGTGGTGGAACTGGAGCAACTGATGGTGAACTAATATTTAGAGTACCTACCTCTGGTAATTTAGGTTCTGCTACTGTAGAGGAGAGGTTTAGAGTTAAAAGAAATGGTGCGAAAATTACTGGTGACTTAGAAGTCACTGGCGATATAACAGCACTTACATCTGACATCAGACTCAAAGATGAAATATCACCAATCACAAAGGCATTAGAAAAAGTTAATGCGATAAATGGATTTACTTACAAACATAATAGAATTGCTCTTGATGAATGTTTAATTGATACAGGTGATGAAAGATTTGCTGGTGTCTCTGCTCAAGATGTTCAGCAGGTATTACCAGAGGCAGTTAAACCTGCACCTAGCAATCATGATTACTTGACGGTGCAATATGAAAAATTAGTACCACTTCTCATAGAAGCAATTAAAGAATTATCTGCGAAGGTAGATGATCTTGAAAATCAAATAAATAACTAAAAAGAAATAATGTCTAACTATACAAAGTCATTTAATTTTAGAAATGGTGTTCAGGTTGATGATAGTAACTTTATTGTCAATGCGGTAGGACTGGTTGGAATTGGAACCACAAAACCAGAAAAACAATTAGATGTTCGTGGTAATGCAAGCATAACAGGTATAACGAGTTTAGCTGGAACAGTTATAAGTGGAGTGATAACAGCTGGTAATATAAAGATAGATGCTCTATCAGGAGTTCTTACTGCCACTAAATTTGTTGGTGATGCTTCAGGATTAACAAATATTGTTGCTATTGCGACTGATGGTTTCATTGCCAATTCAGGAACATTATCAACAACTGCCAAAGTTGGTATTGGAACAACAGTAGTTGGAGCTCAATTAGATGTTCTTGGAGATTCTAGATTTACAGGATTTACCACTTTCATAGGAATCACTTCAAGCATTGGTACATTACTTGTAAATCAATTTACTGCTAGTGGCATATCAACTTTTGATAGTGACATAGATGCAAATGCACATACAGTTCTAAACACGTTAGTTGTAGGTGGTATTACAACATTTACAGGTTCTATTGATGCAAATGGTGGTGCAACAATTGATAATATTAGAATTGGTCAGAGTGATGATAATGAAATTGATACTGCATCTGGTGGATTAACGCTTGATTCTGCTACAGGTCAAACAACTATTGATGACCATTTGGTTGTATCTGGCGTTGTGACAGCAACAAATTTCAAAGGAGTATCAGGTAGTTCAGTTAAAATTGAAAGTGGAACTAATATTTCAGGTGTGACTACATTTTCAAGTCCTATTGTTTTGGGAGCAGGTGCTACAGTTGGATTCGGAACAACTGCATTTTTTCCAGATAATGTTAAGGTATTTTTTGGATCGGGTAATGATCTAGCAATATATCACATAGATGATGGAGGTGGACAAAGTATTATATCAGAAACTGGTAGTGGGGATCTTCAATTAAGAGGTACTAACATCCAATTAAAAAATGCTGATGGAAGTAAAATTTATATAGAAGCAACAAATACTTCAGGTGTTGATATAAGACATAATAATGTTACCAAATTTGAAACAATCGGAGCAGGTGCATCAGTCTATGGACAATTGAATGTCGCAAGTTTAAATGGTGGCACATCTGGATTATCATCTCACTTTGGATCACTACGATATGGAAATGAAAGTGGTGCAACATCTTATAGTACAAGACAATCACTAGATTTAATCAACACAGATAGTGGTAATATAAACTACTACGTTAACTTCAATAGTAAACCAACTACAGGTGATTTCCATTGGCATAAGGGACCTAATACCCCATTAATGACACTGACTGGTATTGGAGGTTCTCTAGGTTTAGGAACCACACAACCAATAGCACCATTACATGTGGCAGGTATATCTACTTTCACTGGTAATTCTTTCTTTGGAAATGATGTTTCAGTAGATAATAATTTGTCGATAGGTGGTAACATAACTTTCTCAGGTGAAACTTCAAAACTCATAGGACGTGTCGAGGGACATGTGACTGGAAGTATACTAGACACTGCAGGAGTATCTACTTTTAGTGGTTTGAGGACAACTAATAAATCTCTTACTAATTTTGCAGGGGTTGGTATTGGTACTACATGCTCCCCAGAAAATTTTATTGAAACAGTCAGTTCATCAGGAGTTTCAACATCAAAATTTATCGTCACAAGTGATGGTAATGTTGCAATCAGAACTGATACTTTTGATAATGGTGTAAATGTAAGTGCTCGTGGACAAAAAGTAACAATAAGTGCCGTCGGTATTGGAACATCTGCACCTCAATCTGCTGTTGACTTCAGAATGGCAGGTCAAGATGCAACTGGAACTGATGTCAATCGTATGTATATGTATCCACCAAAAATTACCACAACTCAAAGAAATGCTTTGACAGGTTTATCAGATGGTGCTATAGTATTTGTATCAGACTTAGCTGGTGGTGCGAAACTTCAGGTTAGAGTAAGTGGTAACTGGGTTAACCTGCATTAAATAAATTTAATTATGCAATTTGAAATTTTTAATATTTTTCCCACTACGATATATGTGGGGCAGATGGAGGGTCACGAGAAATATAAAAGTGATTTTTATAAATTATATCCTAAATTTGACTATGAGGAGAGTGATATTGATAATACTGTGAGTGAGAATATTGTTAAACCACTCATTCATTTGGAAGATACTTTGGATGATTTATTTAAAGAAGTTATAAATCATGTAAGAAATTATGTTTGTGATGTTTTAGAATATAGAGATATATTTGATTATGCAATTACTAAATCATGGTTATCAAGAGCAAGAAGAAAGGAAGATGAGATTAGATGTCATATTCATTCAACAAGTCATGTATCGTTCGCATATTATTTAAATATGCCCGATAATGCACATTGTATTGAATTTGAAAACATTTGTAGTAAAAATATATTATTTGGGGCAATGAATATAGCAGATGACAATAAGGAAAGAACCGTTGTCAATAAATATAATGAACTTAATGCACAAAATTTTTTTCTCCACCCACCAGAGGGAACAATTGCACTTTTTCCAAGTAGTTTATGTCATAGCACTAGATTTACTGGAGGAGATTTTTCGGGAGAAAGACTTGCGATTGTGGGAGATGTGACTACGATATTAAAGGATGATCAATTCGGTTACTCTGTTGGGTATATATCAGATAAATATTGGAAAAAATACTAAATAATTAAAAAAACACGATGACGTTACCAGGTATAGGTCAATCAATAAGATATAGTCAAATAAAAACAGAGTTTGGATTAGCTCCAAGTTTTGCTGCATACCAGAGCAGTAATTCAAATTTTACAAATGAAAATTTAGGAGATTTAACAAATTTGCCATTGGATCAAGGAATTCCAACGTCAGGACAAATGAAATTTAGTGATTTTAGTTCTAAAAGTTTAAACGTTGTTCTAGATTATTTTGATTCTGATTTAGATAATACTATACGACATGACATGAAAGAAAAATTTGTTGGGAGTTCAATTGGTCAGGGATTATTTGTCGTTGGTGGATATGAACCTAAACCAAGTTCAACAACAGGTAAAAGAATTATTGCTCATGTAAACGTGACAATTGGGTCAACACATCAGAGTCAGGGTAGTGGTAAATCTGTCAGAAGAAATGTTGCTCTTAAAACAGGAGTATGGGATACAGGAACAAAATTAGAAATTAACGTAGGTGCATCTGGGAAAATTTTAGGTCAAGGTGGAAATGCTGGAAAGGGTGGTAATTCCAATGGTCAAGGTGTTGCAGGTAAAAATGGAGGAAGTGCGATAGGGGTAGAGGAAACAAACTATGCTAGTATGAAAATTGTTAACAAAGGATTAATAAGTGCTGGTTTTGGTGGTGGAGGAGGTGGAAAAGGAAAAGGTCAATATGTAAGTTCTGGTAAGAAGAGTTCAGTATTTGCAACATCCTCTGGTGGTGGAGGTGGTGGAGGTCAAGGATTTCCCTTTGGTTCAGGAGCTGCTGCTGGTTCAGGAGCTTCAAATGGTGGATCTAATGGATCTGCTGGTGCAGATGGTACTGTTGATGGAAATAATGGTGGTGGTGCTGGTGGTTCTGGTGGTGGCGGTGGTGCTGGTAAAGGAGGTAATGGTGGAGATCCTGCTGGTATTGCACAAGATGGTGGAAATAGTGGTGCAACTAAAGGATTAAGTGGATATGCAATTATAGGTGCAAAAAATGCTGATCCAGCAAGTTATACATCATCTACTGGTGGTGGAACAGTTACTGGAGATATTTTATATCCTGAATCAAATATATATTAATTAAATTTTGCATGATTCACATCAATATTATATTTAAGATCATATCAAATAACCCAGAAAAAAAACAACTTATAGTTAAATTTTGTAGGCAAAATTCACCAAAACCAATTGATGACCATCAAAAAATGGCAATATCCTATGATAATCTAGATTTTAGTGATGTTTATAATTTTGAAGAGAGTTTGCGATCTATATTATGCGATCATGTTATTTCAGATTTTGAGGAGGAACCAATCTTAGACGAGAATAAATCAACTGAAGAAATAAAATCTATGTGTGTCGATGATCTACTAGATAAGGTAGTTTCCATACCATTTGGATTTCGAAATGATTTAAAAGAAATTGAATTATGACAACGTGTAGAAGATTTTATAGAGAAAGTGGTGAGTTTTCATTATGTGTTAACATAGGTAAAAAAGATTATGTTTTAGCAGAAAATCCTATTGATTCTAATACTATATTTTATTATGGAATTAAAGGTATTGGTAAACTTGGTACGATGTTTTCTCAGGATCATGTACTAGTGAGAGAAGGAGAATTTGTTGATGTGAGGAGTTATCTACATAAATTTAGAATATTTCATTCACAAGAGGATTTTCATTTAGTTGGATTTAATACTCTTGAAAAAGGTCAAAATTGGGAGGGTAGACTCGTTAAAAGTGAAGAGACAGTAATAGATTTAGATAAGTCACACAGACAAACATTTCTTGTATGTTTTAATGGTAAACCTATAGTGAATGGTAAGACTATGAAAAGATATGAGTATGCAAGACTTGACTTAAACAAGCAATATAACATAAACTTAGATGGTGGAGTATTAGGTATTTTTTATAAGAATTAATGATTAAAAGTAATGATCTGTTAACATTATATAACTGGGCAAAAAATGTTACGTTTCCAGTTAAGAAAGCACCCACGATAGATGGTTATTCAAATAAAGTTATAGATTACTATTGGATTAAATCAGTAAAGAAAACAACTATAATAAGAGACAAATTGATGACTGATGAGATTCGTAAAATCTATCAGAATGAAAATATATTATTTTCAAACTACACCATCTTTTATCCTAACACCATATTAAAACCACATAAAGATCCTGATATTCTACGGTACCCATACAAAAGGATTCAAATACCACTTACTGTTCCTGATACTGATAAATGTTATATGGATTGGGTAAATATAAAAGATGGAGTTGTTAAGTGGAAGGAGGGGAAACCAGAGGTTTGTGATGTTATGAACTACACACATCAAGCATATAATTACTCTGATAAACCTTTAGAAATATTATTTGTTGATGTTGAACGTGACACAGAGGTTGAATATAAAAAGGGGATTAAAAATTGAAGAGTCTTACTTGTTTCAAAGTGAGACTCTTTTTTGTATGGTAACACATGGTCAGTTAACATAGTGGCACACACACTATACAATATCACATACGTTTGCTATAATAAGTATATCAACAGGAAATCTATGCAACTAAGACCCCACCAAGAGCAAGCAATACAGGCAATGATTGACAATGACAAAGGTCAAGTCATTGTACCTACAGGTGGTGGTAAGACTATCTGTATGATACAGGATGCCAAGAGAGAATTCTCAAAGTTCCCTCAACATACAATAGTGGTTGTTGCTCCTCGTATTCTATTGGCAAACCAGTTGTCAGCAGAGTTTCTTGAGTTCATTACTGATGTCAAAGTGATGCACGTTCACAGTGGAGAGACTCATCACTTCAGTACAACTAAGGTTGATGCTATCAGAGAGTTCAACTTTCATAATGCTAACGATGGTCACAACCAGTTGATCTTCACAACATATCATTCACTACACAGAATTGCTGAGAGTAATATTGTTGTTGATACTATCTACTTTGATGAAGCACACAACTCAGTACAGAAAAACTTTTTCCCTGCTGTTGAGCATCTATCAACCAGTATCTTCACAAGAGCATACTTCTTTACAGCAACACCAAAGCACAGTTTGACACCTAGCAAGGCAGGTATGAACTGGACTAAGGTGTATGGCAATGTGATTTGCAATGTACCTGCACCTAAGTTGGTCAAGCAGGGATACATACTACCACCAAAGGTTGAAGTTTACAAAACCAGAATACTTGACAAAGATGAGTTGGTTGCTGACAGAGATTGTGAGCAGATGGTAGATGCCATAGATAACTTGGATAAGGACAAGGTATTGATATGTGCCAAGTCAACAAAACAAATTGTTGCACTTGTATCACAAACTGATTTCGTCAAGCAACTATCAGTTCGTGGTTATTCATGGATGATGATTACATCTAAGACAGGTGCTATAATTGATGGGGAGAAGGTGGACAGAGAGACATTCTTTGATACACTTAATGAGTGGGGTCGCAATGACAAGAAGTTTGTTGTTCTACACCACAGCATACTCTCAGAGGGTATCAATGTTAATGGTCTTGAAGCAGTCCTATTCATGAGATCTATGGACTACATAGGTATCTCACAAACGATTGGTCGTGTCATCCGTAAGGGCAATGCTGACAAAGTATTCGGACTTGTTTGCATCCCTGTCTATTCAAAGGTTGGTATTTCTACTGCTGCAAAGGTCGAAGCAGTTGTGGATACCATATTCAACAAAGGTCAAGCAGCAACAAGTGTGGTAACAAAATGAAAACAGATTTACTTCTCAAAATTTATAAGGTGGTTAAGGTTAAACCCGAACCAAAATATAAACCAGTTCGTAAACATTACAACATACACACATACGGATAATCATGAATTTTATTGAACAATTAGAAACAAAAGTTAATTGGGATAGAGTATTTGGAGTTGTTGATTCTTTATACTCAGATAAAGGATTTACATCTAATGCTGATAACTTTGCCAGAGCAACAATGGTTGAAAAGGCACTTGATAAATTCTCGGACATTGATAGAGTTGACCAAAATGGTTATGACTTTGAATGGGAAGATAAAAAGATTGAACTCAAGATGGGTAAGAATCTATTTTACAAAAGAAAAGACCCAAATGCAACTAAGAAGTTTAAAGTTAAATCATTTTTGAGTGAGACTAAAACAGTTGAAGACTTTAAACAAGTCAGTACATTTGATTGGTTACTTGTTATTGATCTCACAGCAAGAAGAGTTGTAGTTGTTGAGGATGAGCATGCAAGGAGTCTATACCAAGAAGGTGCTGATGGTGCTATGATAGAGTTAAAGAAAGAAGATTATTATGAGTGTAATATTGGAGAAGTCAATCCAATATTACCACCAATTAATTTATCTTACTTGTATCAACAAGCAGATCAACAGTTTCTAAATTTCTAATGAGAGACACAATTCTATTTGGAGATTGTCGGGAGACACTCAAACAATTTGATGAGCAAGCAAGGACTTGTATCACATCCCCACCATACTACGGATTGCGTGACTATGGTGGAGAACAAAACCAAATCGGTCAGGAACAAACACCTGATGATTTCATTGACCAATTAATTACAGTATTCAAGGAGGTTCGCAATGTGCTTACAGATGATGGAACTTGTTGGGTTAATCTTGGGGATAGTTACTATAACTACAGACCTGGAAAAGGACAAGGATTACCAAGACAAAGTGTCTCAACTACTAAACAAGACTTACCAGATGTGTGTCCTCGTAGAGGAAATAAAATTAGAGGACTCAAAGAAAAAGACCTTATTGGAATCCCATGGCAATTCGCTTTCGCAATGAGAAATGATGGATGGTATCTTAGACAGGACATAATTTGGCACAAACCAAATCCGATGCCAGAGAGTGTCAAGGACAGGTGTACGAAGTCGCACGAATATATATTTTTGTTTAGTAAAAATAAAAAGTACTACTACGATAATGAAGCAATCAAAGAACCCGCAAAAGATTGGGGAACAAGAGACAGAACAAAAGGAAAATACCATAACGAAGGAACAGGACTACAACCACATTCGGGACTTACAAAATCATATCCAACAAAGAATAAACGATCTGTCTGGTCAGTAACCAATAAACCATATCGTGAAGCACATTTTGCCACATATCCACCTGACTTGATTGAACCTTGCATACTGGCAGGGAGTGAGACAGGAGATATAATACTTGACCCATTCATGGGTAGTGGCACAACTGCTATGGTTGCCAAGTCACTTGGTCGTGATTACATAGGGTGTGAACTACATGAAGACTATGGTAGTCTAATTCAGAAAAGAATACAAGATTATCATCCAGTTCAAGAAGTGTCACAAGAACCTACTATTAACATATTAGATCTTATATAATAAGAATATACAAAGGAGATAACCCATGAAATGCGAAGTCAAACTATTTGTTGCAGGTACAGTTTTTACTGAAGAAGTAAATGCTCGTAACTATGATGAAGCAAGACAAGTTGCAGTTGCAAGAAATCCAAATGCAAGAGTAATCGGAGTTAATGCGAAGTTCTAACTATCAGAAGTTTTATCCTACCACATTTCCATCTTTACTTGACCCAAAAATAGGTCAACCAAGTGGATATATAACAAAGGATGGGATGTGGGCAGCAGTTCCATCAAATGGTAGAAAGTTTGCCATCGTACACAATGGTATCATTGAACACTTCTCAAAGAATTTTGAATGTGCTATGATATACATAAAAAAAGGTATTCAAAAGGAGAAGAACGATGCACGATCAAAACTCAATCGACAAAAATGAGACACCCTCTATGAAATATGATAGAGCATTATCTCTATTCACAGAGTCAGTAATGAAACCAGACCACGATTTGCGTGGATGCGCTCATAATCAAGCATGTTATGATGAGTTACTAGAGATTCGAGAACATGTTTTAAAATATTTAAAGACTTTAAAAGAAGTTACACATCATACAAATGCAGACGAGAGTGATGATTTAGAGACTGCAAAGTTAATTAAAGAAAAACCACACTACCCTAATGACCAAAAACCATATTATGCGAAGTGGAGATGAGTCTTAAAATAAATCAAAATGACAATGGTTCATTTACTGTTGAGTGGGATAAAAAAGATCCTAATTGGATGTTTCTTAATAAGTTGACATCTGAAGAGATACAAGATATGATAAGTGAAGTTATCAAACTTGATAAAAATGAGTGAAGACAAAAACTACTGTCTTGAACAATTAGAACTATGGATTGAAGCATCACTAGATAGTGAAGCAACACCAGAGGAAATTTACAACAGTATTCGATCATCAATCGCAAGTAAAATTACACATCATAACATATATTTGAATGATTCGAGAGAGTTATTATCTTTACTGAGTGGTAAGATTTCAAATGTTAGTACTAGACCAAAAAAGGTGTCAAAACCTACTAAAAAAGTATAAATACAAAAGGAGGTAACTATTATGACAATTAAACATGATCTAGACCACGAAGTTTATCTTGACCCTAAAGATAAAAAGGAACATATCAATCATGGTATGTTGGAATATAAAGAATCAGAACTCGAAGAAGTACATGCAGATTATGAAGTATATCATAAAGATGATGTAGTAGAACCAAATGAAGGTAAAATTAACGATTGGCATACTCGTCACGAGGATAAACATTTAGAAATATATTGTGATAACCATCCTGACGCTTTTGAGTGCAGAGTGTACGATGATTAGGACACTTAAATAACTGTCACACCCTCTTGCACAGAGGGTTTTTTATTGCTATAATAAGTACAGGGAAACAAAACAGGCAAGGATCTATGGTTGTCTTTGTTCAGCAGAGAAATTACGTCCTGTAAGTCCGAGTTTTTGTTTCTCGCACCCAATTAATCCCTTATTCCTATGGTAAAAACAATTCTATCCGAAGAAACACAAGAATTACTTAATGATGTTGATGATAGAGATACAGCACTTGAGTTTATTGAGAAATATGGAGAAGAAGCATTTAGAGAGCATTATGATGACTATCAAGGACAAGTAGATGAGTTAGGTATCGAACCAGTTGAAGCATTTATAGAGGTATTCAGCATTGATGATGTTGCAAATGTAGTTGACTCATATCAAGGTAGTTACTATAGTGGTGCTGACTTTGCCGAGCAATTATGCCAAGATTGTGGTTACATATCAAATGATATGCCAAGTTGGATTGAGATAGATTGGGAGAAGACTTGGGATAGATCATTATCCTATGACTATTATGAGCATGATGGTCACATTTTTAGTGCGAATTGGTGACAGTTAATTATGTGTCACATCATCCCTACCAATTTGACTTGGTAGGGTTTATAATAAGTATATACAACAGACAACCCTCTATGTCAAACTTCAAAGAATTTTTAGACTACTGTGAGTCATTCTACTTACCATCACACCCAGATGTCTTATATCCTATTAACGGATTAACCAGAGAAGAGTTAGCACTTGCAACTCTTAACTATCTTGACCTATGTGCATCAACTAATATTGAATGGGGCGATGGAGACTCACTTGATAGAGAAAGAGTCAGACAGTTTGTAATTGACCGCAGAGCAACTAAACCACAACTACCAGTATTACAGGAGGTTGCATAATGAACAAATACGAAATTACATGGGATGAACAGTATCATCTAATTAAACTCTATGATCTACTTAGAGATAATGGTATGATGAATGATCTACCAAAAGAAATCGAAACCTTTTTTGAAAAACTATTAGACTAATGACAACAGCAAATGAACTCATCTATGAAGTTGCATCAATCATACATGATGACCCAGACACAGCACCAATTCTAATCGAAGAGTTAGTGAGTATGCTATCAAGACAACAATTAAATGAACTTGAAGATGTCATTGTAAATCAATTTGGTGTGGAAGTTCATGGAGAAGAGACAGTTTAATATGTGTCACACACTACCACGCATAGGGTATAAAATGCCTTATAATAGTAATATAAACAAAGGATTTTCAAATGACAGTCTCATCACTCAATTTTTCAACCGAAGCACCATTAAAAAACGAATCCTTAGAGGATTTCATCAAAAGAGATCAGATCAAACAACAACTCAGAGAGAATGTTAAGGTCTGGACTGAGCAGTATTGTGATGCTATTACAGAGAACTATAAAGAATATCACATCAGATCATTAAACAGAAATGTTGAGAGATACCAAGATGGTAAACCAGAATTATCTGATTATGCAAAGCAACAACTTGCAGAGTTGGAAGATGGTTCAGCAAAGTTAATGAAGTTTCGTATCCAAGAAGGTCGTAAGTATTACAAAGTAATACAACAGAATTATCGTGAGTACAATGACTACTACCCAAATCTAAAAGAAGGTTATCATGATGGAAGTGTTCATTCATTTGTTGATAAGAACACAGGGGAAGTTTACATGGCAGCATCATGGAGCAAACCTGCAAAGCATGTTCGTTTTGATATGAGAGTGATAAGAGACAGGACATTGATGCACACACCAAGTTTTGTAACTTGGACTTCTGGTTACTTATACATGAGGTAAATACAATGCTAGTTGATTTAACTAAAAAAGAGATACAAATGTTGTTAGCATCAATGATGAATGATGCTAACACATCCAATGGACACAGCACTTTGTATGATAAGTTGTCAAACTTAGAGAAGGTATGCACTTGTAAAGAGAGTGATAATTATCTTGATAGTCTATCTGAAGGTTATGATACCAAAGTTGATGCACTTGTTGATAGTATGGGTGTGACAGATAAACAAGTGTCCACTACACACACACGCAAGGACTTAGACTTGCTATAATAATAGTATAAACAAAGAGGTTTCCCACTCATGCCAAGCACAAAACAAAAGTATTGGAACATATGCGGATTTCTAAATGATGAAGAAATTCTCAAAGTATATGACATCATTGATAATGCACTTGACCGCAAAGGTTGGGTCGGTCTTGCAGACAATGGAGAGTTATCTATTCGCATTTATGATGATAACCTCAAACAGAACATTGATGCAGATACAGAGTATGACCCCGAACCTTGCGAACCTGACCATCCATTCTTTTACGACTACTAATCCAATGACACCAGAATTACTAAACGAACTCAGGTCATTCTTAGTTGAGAGAATGGTCGATAATATGTCAACTTCAGACTTGGTTGCCTATGTGACTGATGATCTTGACCAGTATTATGATAAGATGTCTCACTTTCAGTTTATGGAGGAAGCACGAAACTACTGGGAAGATAGTTTTGATGAAGTGGTCGAAGAGGTCAAGGACTACATGAAGTGTGACTTCAAACAGGACAGGAGGGAGGTCTAATGCAGTTACTATTGATACTTGTAATCATCATACTTTTTGCTATAATATACTTAAGATCATTTGACCCACATGCTTAATACACATATTGAACACCCCGAAGATACCATTCTAACAGGTAATCTTGATTTCTTGAAGGCAGTCAAGTCTTATATAGTCGCACCACATGGTCATGTATCAGTCAAGATTGATGGTTCGCCAGCAATTATATGGGGAACACATCCTGTTACTCATAAGTTTTTTGTTGGCACGAAGTCAGTATTTAATCGGAAGTTGATTAAGGTCAACTATACACATAAGGACATTGACAAAAACCATACTGGTTATGTTGCCATTGTGTTACATGCCTGTCTATCCAATCTACCGAAGACAATCAACATCTATCAGGGAGACTTTCTTGGATTTGGTGGAGAGAGTGTATTCCAACCAAATACAGTTACCTATGTATTTCCTGAGAATGTAGAGCAGACAATCGTGGTTGCACCACATACACAGTATGAGGTCGATCAATGTACGGACAATGCCAGTTTCAATCCATTGAGAGACACCATTGCAATACCACTCTATGATACGTTAGACAGCAATGAGAAGGTTTATTTCTATCAACCAATCGCAATCATGAGTGTGAGTGAGTCATTGAGAAGTCGTATTGACTTTGCACTACAGATGGCACAGATGGTCAAATTTGTGAATAAGACCGAAGCAAACCTTTTAAAGGGAGAACTCAATCAGTATATCAGAGAAGGTAAGAAGATTGATTCAAGTGATTTCGGAGACTACAATCTAAGTCTCATCGGATTCTATAATCTCATCGTGGAGATCAAAGAAGAACTGTTATCATCCTGTCAGAGCAATCAAGTCGCAATGACATTGATCGAAGGAGAGGAGTGTGATGGGGAAGGTTATGTATTCCATAGTGGTTATGGTTCATTTAAATTGGTGGATAGAAGATATTTTAGTTACTATAATTTTAATTTGGTAAAGGAGTGGAGCGGTTAATTAACTGTCACACACCACACCCCATATAGTTCAGTATCGGACTATAATAGTAGTATAAACAAAGAAAACCCACATGACAAACACAGACCAATTAATCGCAGACATCGCATTTTGCATTGATGAACGTGATATGAATGATGAGCAGATCGGACTTTTTCTTCGTGCATCAGAAGAGTTAGGTGTTAATTGCCAGTATCTTGCAGAAGAATTTGTATTTGAGAGTGAGTCAATGGAGGAGTTTGAGAGACTACATCTCAATCCTGACTATCTTAAAATCGACTGGAGGTTAAACTAATGAAAACACTTAATCTCACAGAGAATGAGTACAACTTAGTTGTTTATTGCTTAGAGCAACAAATGTATGAGTTTAATAAGGATGAGCAGAATGATGCAAATAACATTGTAATTAAACTATCCAACTTAGTGGAGTCAAAGTAAATGAAAACCATTACACTCACAGATGACCAGTTTGACACACTCTTTGATTATGTTGATGACAAAGTAACAACGATTGTTGATGCTTCAGTTGACTATCAAGACTCAGAGATACTGAATGAGTGGGAAGACTTGATTGATGTTCATACACTATTAGAGGAAACCAAAGACAAGTATGAACAGAAACTTGCAAAGGCACAGAGTCAGCAACCGACCCCACAATGGTCTTGACAAACTCTCACATATCCATTATAATATACGCAAGGAGAAAAACATCAAATTAATGAAAAATCTTTATATTGTTGATTATTGGGTTCCGTTTCCTCAATCTGAATATGGTGGAATTATCAATGTTATTGCCGAGACGGATTCCGAGGTTTTTGACCTATTATCAGCAGAAGACTCTTTTAATGAGTCATATATAGATCGTATTATGCCAAATGTGTTAAAGGCACAGAAACTTCCTTTATCTGAGGAGTATGAGTCGGGCATTATCGAAGCATTTGTGACTTAATAAATCAAGTCAGTATTAACTTAACTATCATGGAACCACAGTATCGAATCATGGAACAATCAACTACAGGATGGGTTGATTGGAATGAACAAACACCATCAATGACAAAGGAAGACTGTCAAGAGTTATACAGATCTCTTTTAGGAGACGGTATGAACCCACAGGACATTAAAATCGTAAGAGTGTCATAATGTATCAACCCCACGTCAATGATTATGTCAGATGGGATCGACATGGACTAAGTGATGAGGGATGGATATATTTTGTAAGTCAACCAACAGAAGATAAGAAGGGATTTCCAGTTACTCGGAGATACTTAACCATTGAGGTGGGAGTCAAAAGAAAACCAGAGTGTCAATATGATAAGAGGAATCCACATAATTATGTACATATTCTTCTATTATGTTATGAATCACAATGGAAAGAGTTGAGATATGTAAAGAAAAGAAAGAGTCGGTATGATGATTCAATCGTACTTGAATCCAAAGAGATTG
>CENH01006504.1_pt1 | contig 28632 bp, 28 predicted proteins | sample 530171 | NCBI WGS metagenome assembly CENH01 (sample SAMEA2591132, study PRJEB7988) | marine metagenome | biome: marine biome (ENVO:00000447); feature: deep chlorophyll maximum layer (ENVO:xxxxxxxx); material: saline water (ENVO:00002010), including plankton (ENVO:xxxxxxxx) | depth 70 m | reverse complement strand
GTTTCATACGAGAATGCAGATGGAAAAAACTTTGTTAATCTCAACCCGGGCGAGAGCTTTTTGCATGAAAACTTAGAATGGGTCGTGCTAAACTTAAAAGAGAAAAATACTGTTCTCTTAAGCTTGTGTTCTGAAGAACATCAAGAAGAAGATTATATTCATGATTATAATGTATTTAAAAAAGAAATCGATAAGATCGTAGCTGAAAAAAATGAGGAAAAAAACTTGAAAGTTTTGATAACAGGATGTGCAGGGTTGTTTGGTGCGAACTTCTCACGACATTTATTAAAAAAAGGGTATGATGTTGTGGGCATTGATAATCTAAGCGGTGGATACCATGCTAGCGTACCAGAGGATGTAAAATTCTATCAGACAGATTTAGAAGATAGAAAACTAACAGAAGAGATCTTTGCCCGCGAAAGGCCTGACTTTGTTTATCACTTCGCCGCATACGCCTCAGAAGGCTTAAGCAGGTTTGTAAGAAATTATAATTATACAAGCAACGTACTGTGCTCTGCAAACGTCATCAACGCCTGTATCAATAACAGTGTGAAAAAACTAGTTTTTACTAGTTCTATGGCAGTGTACGGGTTTGGGGAGCCGCCATTTAAAGAAGACCAGACCCCAAAGCCAGACGATCCGTATGGCGTGGCGAAATATGCGGTTGAAATGGATTTAGCAATTGCCAATAAAATGTTTGGGTTAAACTATTCTATTGTTAGACCACACAATGTGGTCGGATTATATCAAAATATATGGGATAGATACAGGAATGTTATAGGGATATGGATTAGGCAAGTATTAAACAACGAGCCAATAACAGTATTTGGAGATGGAAGTCAAATCCGAGCATTTTCAGATATTAATTTTTGCATGGAACCTTTAGAAAAATTAATAAAAGATGAAAAAACAAATGGACAAATATACAATATCGGATCCGATGAATATTGTACAATTGACGAAGCCGCAGACCTTTTAATCGAAATTTTAAAATCCCGCGGTCACGAACCTAAGAAGGTTTATATGGCAAAAAGAGAAGAGGTGCATGTAGCTTATTGCGACCACAACAAAGCCAAAAAGCATTTAAATTTTGTCGATGAGACAAGTTTAAGAAATGTTATTGAAAAAATGGCAGACTGGGCAGAGGAGCAGCCCGAACGTCCTGTAAAAGATTTAGAATATGAAATAGAAAAGAAAATATATGACTATTGGGCAACAAAAACAAAATAATCTAATTGACACGCCTGAAGATTCTACACTAGCTAACAAAATTTATGGGGTCACAAACAAATTAGTACATTCGCAAAAATGGGGTAATGATTATATTAGGTCTTGCCTTATACAGAGCGTTCCTTTCGCTGCAGGTAAAATTGGAGGTATCGAGTGTTCAGCGATGCAAGAATACCTTAGAAGTAAAAAAAAGGCATCCTGGTTTAAGCCAATGTGGTGGTCGACGCTCGCCTCAGCTTTATATAACAATGCAGGAGTTTTTCCTGAGACCGCCCATGGGCTGGATCACTGGGCCCGCGAGTATTCTGATTCTTTGATTGACATTGATTTAATGGGGGTTTGGAGTCCACAGTTTCAAGAGGACCATATTATAAAAGAATGGGCTTTTATGAGTAACCTGTGCGCAACGAGAGCCTTAGAGCCTTTTTACCATAGTCAGCCATGGACCCGCGCCCTGGAGTCTAAGAAAGTTTTAATAATAAGTCCCTTTGTAAAGACAATAGGAAACCAATACAAAAATAAAACAAAAGTTTGGAATAATTTAGAAAAAGATATAAACCCAGATTTTGATATAAAATTTTTAAAATGCCCTTTATCCCCGGCCCTTCAGGCACCTACGACAGATTCTTGGCTTCTTTCACTAAAAGATATGTGTGATAAAATAGAAAATATTGATTTTGATGTTGCCTTAATCGGTGCCGGCGCCTATTCTTTACCTCTTTGTAGTTTTATAAAAAATAAGGAAAAATCAGCTATACACCTAGGTGGGGGCTTGCAAGTAATGTTTGGTGTCAAAGGCAACAGGTGGCTCTCGCACGATATAATAAATAAACTTTTTAATGAACACTGGGTGTTTCCATCAGAAGACGAAACACCAAAAAATACACACATTGTGGAAGGATCTTGTTACTGGAAATGAGCAGCATAAATACACTTAAAGATGAGATAACAGTCATTTTAACAGTTTGGAAAAGAAACCATCTTGTAAAACAAATAAATTATCTTTTAAATCAAACCAAAAAACCCCATCAAATCTGGATATATCAGAATGAATCTCACTTAAACATTGAAATACCAAAAGAAGAGAAAGAAAAGCACAACATTTCACTTATCCAATCAAAAGATATTAACTTTAAATTTCACGGAAGATTTGCATTGCCTCTTTTGTGTAACACTGAGTATGTGGCAATATTTGATGATGACACTATGCCTGGTCAAAGATGGCTAGAAAACTGCTTAGACACGTCTAAAAGAAACAATTGTATCGTTGGAGCTAATGGTAGAACTTTTGAAAAAGGAAAAGAAATATTAAATTCTCATTGTTTTAATCACGGGGATGGATCCCCGGTACATAAAGAGACAGAGGTTGATTTCGTCGGCCACTGTTGGTTTTTTAAATCTGAATGGGCTAGAAACATATGGAAAGATAAACCTTACAGTTGGGATAACGGAGAAGATATCCACTTTGCAGCTTCTTGTCAAATATATCAAAATATAAAATGTTTTGTGCCTTATATGCCGCCCGGTGACAGGAGTTTGTGGGGCGATGCAGAGAACTACCTAGGTCATGATGATTTCGCCACTTACAAGACAAATACGCATGCTGATATTCGCGACGGCGTGGTTAGATATTGGGTGGAAAAAGGTTGGCAACCAATATGTAAAAGAGAAAATAACTTATGATAGGAATAGACAATATGCCTGGCTGCGGGTTTGGTAATAGGTTAATATATTATTATAACCTTAGGCAGGCCGCCCACAAAAAAAATAAAAAGTTTTTTTGTGTTCCCTTTTTAGGTTACGACTTGTTCCAAAGCAACATCTTGGGTGACTATCCACCTACTGAAAGATATGAGTCATTCAAATTCTGTTTAGGTGATAAGTTTTTTGAAGAGTCTGGAATTTCCACAAGAGAAGTTTTTAAACTAAAAAGAAAACCAGAACTCCCGGAAAAAGTCTGTGCAATTCACTTTAGAGGTACAGACTTTCATGAATGGAACCCTGAATCAATATTAAAAAGCGAGTATTATTGTGATAGTATTGATATCATAAAAAATGAAGCGTCCAGCTTCATTCTTTTCACAGACGACGTAAATCTAAAAAGTTACAAAAATGTTATGAAATTTTTAGAAAAAAACAATCTAAAATTTTTCTTAGGACACAATACCGGCAATAGGGACAACTACGTAGATGATTTTTCGATTATGAGTGAGTGTGAGTGGATAATTTCTAGTCCATCTACATTTTGTATCTCTGCCGGCTTTATCGGGAAAAAGAAAAAAATAATACATTCAAAAGAGTGGGTTTCTTCTCGCAACGAAAAGCACGATAAATTTTGGTGTGATTTAATGGCCGCCGGCGGCAACGAAGATTATAAGATATGGAGACTAGTATGATAAAAAGAAGTAATAGATTTGACATTTTGCAAACTTTAGAAGAAAATCCTGAATGGAATATAGTAGATTTAGGAAGTGGTGAAGATGGTTCGTGCGAACACGCTACAACTTTTGTAGATCTTAATGATTGGAAGATTAAACCAGAAAATAAAGATTTAATAATTCATGACCTGAACAACCTTCCTTTACCTTTTAAAGATAAGGAGTTTGATTTTTGTTGGGCTAGCCACATTTTAGAACATGTTAAAGATCCTATATCTTTTATAAAAGAGGTCGTAAGGATATCTGATAGAGGGTACATTGAGGTTCCAACACCTCTTATTGATAACCTTGTTTCTGGTGATGATATACACGATCCAAACGGACACAAATGGTGGGTTTATTATGATGATTCAAACGAAAAAATAGTAGTAAGACCAAGGAAGAACTTACTTTACAAGACGGTAGATATACCAGAGCTAAACCGTCTTTATCCTTTTTTTAGGTCTAGTTTTGTTGTTGAACTTTACTGGGAAAAAGATATTAATATAGAAATAGGTGATGAAATCTATTCTTATGAGGGCAAAACCTATGATCTAAGTAAGAACGTACCACCGATATCAATATTGGGCGAATCTAGGTTAAGGGTTCAGAAATGAGTAAATTATATCTAAAAACATATTGTTATGCACCTCATGAGATTGATTTTATTCGTGCAAATTTACAGGAGTGCTATCCTTTTATTGAAAAGATGATAGTCTGTGAGTTCGATGTAAACCATACAGGCATGAAGAGAGAGTATCAATTCGGGAACATTAAAGATAAAATTCCAACTTCCTTGCAGGATAAGTTAGATTATCATCAATGTTCAATATATGATCATACAGTTGAGGCATATGAGAATGAAGACGCAATACACAACATCAACGAACCAGTAATGAGGAGTTGGTTTACCAGGTTGTATAATTTTTCCTCGGATGATATTATTATTTCAGTAGATGCGGACGAAATTATTTATGGTGATAAGATCGAATACATCAAACAGGAGGTAAAAGATAAAGGCGTCGTTGGTCTTAAGCTTAGGCAGTTTTTTTACAAGACAAATTACTTGTGGAAAAACAAAGATTTTACCTCTCCTATTGCAACTTATTACGGTTTGATGAACCCGGCATATCCAAATAACTGGAGAGACTTCCCAAGACATACAACAGACTATGTTGGCGGCCATTTTTCATGGTGCATGACAGCAGAAGAAATGGTCCATAAGTTACATACCTATAGTCACCCTCAGTATAGATTCTGTGCAAATAAAGAACTTCTAGAGGATGCAATAGAGAACAAAAAATACCCTTTTGACCTTAGTGTCAATTTTGATATTGAGGAAATAGACAAAAGCGATGAAAGAATACCTTTAAGCTTAAGAGGTTAGAAATGAAAAAATCAGTTGCAATAATAGGAAAAGGGCCCAGTGTTAAGTATAGCACTAAAGAATTCGTTGATTCGTTTGACGAAATTGCAATTTGTAATTTCCCTCCAATGGAAAAATATCAGCACTTTATATCAAACAGAGCAACCTATCATTTTCTAAATGCAGGAGATCCGTACCCGTATAGTAAAGAGTTTATTAACAATTTAGGCCTAAAAAGAATTTTCAATACAAGCAGAGATATTGTGCCTCCAAACAAGTGTTTTCTTCCAGATCATCAAGTAATTTATTTTGAAGATTATGGAGCTTATGTCAAACAGTTTTATGAAAAACAATATGGCTTTTGGCCATCAACAGGAGTAATGGCTTTTCACTACTTTTTAAATAGCCCGGATCACGATACTATTTCTTTGATAGGTTTTGATTTTTTCCAAACTGGTGAAGATGTTTATTATTTTTCAAAAGAGGAAACAAAGTCTAGTTTGCATTATTTGTGGAAAAACGGAACCTACACAGAAGATGGAAAAATGAAAAAAACTAGTGCTCACGGCGGAGATGTTGCGAAGAAGACAGTGTTATCTCTAATCCAGCAATCTGATAAAAATATTACTTTTAAAGGAAAATAAAATTCATGAAAATAGAAAGACATGAAATGATACTTAACCTGAGAGAAACTCCACGTGAAAAAAATGGGACTTGGACTGGAGTTTATTCTCATGTGGCCGGAGATAAGATATATTATAGACTAGACAATCCCTCAGCTATATGTTATGCTAAAAAAAAGAATGACACTTTTATTAAACCCAATAACAACACTGTATTAATTAACTCACTAGCAATAGAAAATTTTAGAGTTTTTGTCGACACAAAGCCAGATATTCCCGAAGATGAAAAATACAAAGCAATCGGAGGATACCACACAGGAAAAAATCATGGCCTTTTAAAGAATTGCGAGATAAGCAAAGCAGCAAAACTTTTTAATGTGCCCAGTCCGTGTTGGCCTCTAGAAGAGAGGTTAGTTTTTGGAGATGATTTTTATCACCCCTATCACGCAAATGGTTATTACATCTTTAAGTCTCCAGATGGAGTTAGGTGGAGCCTTTATCATGATAAACCTGTTCTAAGTAATTTAACCAGGTGCGAAACAGGGATACTTGGTTCTGATAATATGCCGAGTATTTTTTATGATAAAAAAATAAAAGAATATATAACTTACTTAAGATCTAACGAAGCTCTTGGTGTACGCCATGTATTTTATTCCAGATCAAAGGATCTGATTAATTGGAGTACTCCAAAATTAATAACAAAAAATCCTGAGTTTGATTTTAAAAATGAGAACCTTTATTTTATGGGTGCCTATCCCCTCTCTAATAACAAGGGGTACATTGCGTTTTCTCATTTTTTTAGAAATGAAATATTAACTCCTAATGGTTCTCACCGAAAATATTTTGATAAGAAGACACTAGTTATGAAGTCGCAAGATGGGATTCATTGGGAAGAGGTAGGAAGTATATTCTCGCAAGATGCGCAATCAGTAAAGGAAAGCAGAGAAAGTGGTTGTGTTTCATCGATGGCCACCCACATGGGCCCACCACATGTTGTTTCGTTCGAAGAGGAGAGTGATAGATATATTTTGTATGTTTTAGAGGGCATCCAAACACCATTGACAAGATTGGTTAAATATACAATCGATAAGGAGGAAATAAAATGAAAATAGACAGTTTACAGCCAAGCACTTCATGGGATTTTCCAAGGCTTCAAGTCTATAATCATAGAAAAATAGGCGAATATATGCATGATGTATATCCTGAAAACTTTTTTTCTTTTGTTATTGATGCTGGCGCCCGCGGAATAGTGCACCCATGGCATGTACCGCAAATGGCAACAAAAAATCCACAAACTACATTTTTTGCTTTAGAGGTTGACCTACCCTACTATGAAGAGCTTAGATCTGAAATAGAAGACAAATCATTAAACAATGTTATATTGACTGAAGAGGGGTTAGGGACTGGAGAGACAATTAGTTCACCCGACTCAAAGTCAGTTAAAACAAAGACGTTGAAGCAAATTATTGAGCAAAATTCTTTTGATGTGTCTAAGAGATGGGCATTTAAATGCGACATTGAAGGAGGAGAAGAGTGTTTCTTTGAAGACCCAGCCTCTGAAGAAATTTTAAAAAAATGTGACCATATTGGGATAGAACTTCATTTTCCAAACATAAAAGATCACAATTTTTTCACTTCAGCTCAATCTGACACACTTATGAAAGAGTCTCGTTGGGAAGCTTGGCTTTTAAAAACACTAGACGAAACACATTATGTATTCCTAACGGATCATCCAAAGTGTCAAAGTGTTGGAGTTGCAACAGTTGTAGCAATAAAAAAAGAGATTATTGATCAAGATACAAATACAGATCTTTACGTATCAAATATATGGAGAAAAATAAATGGTTAAAATTGTGGCAGGGATCCCAGCAAAGAATGCAGCATACATAGCGGATAAACAAATCCAAGCTCTATCTACATTTTGCGAAGCAATAGTCATTAGCGATGATCAAAGTGATGATGGGACATATGAAATTTGTAAAAAATATTCAAATGTTGAAGTTTATAAAAGGCCACCCCACGATTGGAGAGACCGTCAAGGAGCCCAGCAAAGACAAGAAATATTAGATCGTTGTTACAAATACGATCCAGATTATTTCTTCTTCCTTGATGCAGATGAGATACCATCAGCTAATTTTGCAGAATGGATAAAAGGGGGCGGATTAGATCCTGAAGTAAATATGTACACTTTTCCGTGGATTCACCTATGGAGAGACGAAGAACACTACAGGGTCGACAGTTACAGAGGAAATAACGGCCAGCTTATAAGGTGGGATCCATGGGAAATCGGAACGTCATATAGAAAAGGCTTTTTAGTAAAAAACATTCCAGAATATACATTAAAATATGACACAACTCAACACCGCGTTCGCCCTTCAAACCAGCCGGTAAACACGCCAAAGCCATATAAAGATGTTGAAAAGGATCCAGTCATTTTACACTATGGGAAATTAAGTCACTATTTCACTTCAGGTGAATCTCACCGCGACCGTGCAGCATGGGACCAGCGCCACAATGGAGCTGATTACGGAAGCACTATTAAACACCATCTTTTAAGTAACTCTGAAAAAACTTTGAAGTTAAGGCAGATTGAAGACCGCTGGAAATGGAACTGGAACGAATTAAATGAATCAAAGCACAAGTGAAGTTTTAAAGATTCTTAAGCGAGAGGGTATTTGCATACTTAGAGGCTATTGGGATAAACAAAAATGTGACCAAGCGATAAAAGAGATATCTCAGATACCACCCCAGAGATTCTCTCAGGGTCAAGGAGGGGATCTTCGAGTACGGCCAACAGAACCATATAGCACTAAAGCCCGAGATTTTATAAATGATAGTTTTATATTTGATATAGCAAAAAAATATTCTGACTGTCACGACCCAGAAAATGTACAAACAAATGTTGTGAAGTTTATTCAAGATAATCCTATGGATTCCGGTGGCGGTTGGCACTTAGATAGCTTGAAGCCAGCGCAGTTTAAATCAATGATATACTTAACAGATGTCACATCAGAGAATGGCCCATTTATGTTTTTGAGAGGATCTAAAAAGAAAAGCTCAAAATTTCCATTTTTTTCTAATTTCCGGCTTGAAAATTCTTTTATTAATGACAATTTTTCAAGCGATAAAATAGTGGAAGTAACAGGTGCCGCCGGCACTTGTGTTTTGTTTGATTCTACATATGTGCACCGCGGTAAAGAAATAGCCTCCGGTACTCGAATTGCCATGACAACATATTGGTATCCCATAGAAAAAATTAAAGATTTACCGGAGTGGAAAAAATAATATGATTATAATTGATAAACAGACAAGAGGCAGACATGGAAATAAAGTTTTTCATTTTAATACTTTAAAACAAATGGAAAATATATTAAACCAACCATCTAAAACTGCGTATTGGGATCGTTATGAAAACTTTGAACAAACTAGTGATATTTTAAGAGATCAAATAAAAACAAAAGAAATACCCCATTCAGATTTAATTTACAAAAGCAAAGAAGATTTAAAGGCCGAATATGGCACTGGCAACTGGAGATTGCATACTTTATCTCTATGTGGCCCTTTTTTTCGAATAACTGAAAAAGACCCTAGAGATTTTATAAAAATAAAAAGCCCAGCTTCTTTTATCCATCAATCAAAAGCTGTTGTGGGTATTCACATCCGAGGGGGCGATACCCGCGGAGCCGATGGCATGAATGGAAGAGAAATTCACCCTGCAGAATATTATATAAAGGCAATAGATTTTGTACTAAAGGAATATGACGGAGACGTTACCTTCGCGCTTTGTACGGACGACCCAGATATAAACTATCCTTCTTTCTATGAAACATATAGATATTTAAAAGATAAAAACATTAAATTTTATTTTAATCCTGAAAACCATTATATGTCAGATTTTTCAATATTGGCAGAGTGCGATATCCTTATTGCAGGCTCAAGCACTTTTGTTACCGCCGCAGGAATGATTGGGAAGCACAAAAAGATAATACATAGTAAAGATTTCGTTGAACAATTTAAACATGAAGATCAAAAATGGTATAGTAGTTTTGGTAATGGAATGTTTTTTCATGATATGAACCATGTGAAAAGTGATTATTATGATGTTTGGAAATTAATATGATAGATGTAGTCATCCCCGCCCACAGAAAAGATGTCGATACTCTTGATCTGTGTATCGACGGAATCAGAAAAAATGTAAAAAATGTTAGAAGGATCATAGTTGTATCGAAAGAAAAACTAACAGATAAAGCCGAGTTTTATTCAGAAGAGAAGTTTCCGTTTTCCTTTACAGATGTTGGAGACATTGTAGGATTCCATAGAAAAACTTTTAACTATTATGGAGGTCTTATACAAACAACTTCAGCTCTGGTTATTCCCGATTTAGAAAGAGATGTGCTCGTTTGTGATGCAGATACTATATTTTTAAAAGAAACAGAATTTATAAATGAAAATGATGTTGCTCTTTACAATGCAAGCTACGATATACCAAGTCACGTCACCCAGCATCCGTATCTAGAACATATGGAAAAGCTAATTCCTGGTCTAACAAAACAAAGTAGATATTCTGGAATATGCCATCACATGTTGATTCAAAAAGATATTTTAAAAGAAATGTTCGAAAGGGTTGAAAAATATCACAATATGCCATTTTGGAAAGCAGATATTTCGGTAACTCAGCAAGAGTACCGTTGCATACCGTCTCCAAAACCTGCACATGATAAACTGCCTTTGTTGTTCACGACGTATGAGCTTTATTTCAATTATGTGTTAAAGTTTCATCCTGAAAGAGTAGCAATCAGGCCACAGAAAAGTATATTAGCTTACAAAGGAAAAATGGGAGTTTTAGGCGAAGAGATGCATTCAATAGGCTCACGAACAAATCTTTATGGTGATGTGCACATACTCTCTAAAGACGAAGAGAGTACTTTTTCTTTTAAAAATTTTAAAGATTCATGTGAGCATATTTCTAAAAGATGCGCGGAAGTCGGCTGGGAGGCCGTTACTTTTCAAAACCATACTAGGATAGGGTCAAAAAAACATGCCGAAACTTGTGTGGAAGAAGTAAATGAAATTCTTAAAGATTAATCATGAAAATATTCTTCTTTTAAAAGATTTTATAAATTCAATGGGGGAATCTGCAAAAAAGTTTAGATATTACTCTAAACGAATCCCTGAATTATCAATCAAAAATCATATTGTCACTTATCTTCTCTTTGATGAGGAGCCAATTAGTTATGGTCACTTAGATAAAGATGAGGGCAAAGTGTGGCTTGGGTTGTGTACTAAAGAAGGCCACTATGGTAAAGGTTATGGTAAAAGAATGATGCAAAAACTGATAGATTCGTTCCCGGGAGACATATATTTATCAGTTGATATTGACAATAAGAAAGCGATACACGTTTATAAAACGTTTGACTTTGAAATACTAAAAGAGACAGAGAATATTATTTATATGAGAAGAAAAAATGATACCAGTATATAAGCCTTCTATTTCAAAAAAAAGCACACACTATGCAAACGATGCTATAAAGTCTTCTTGGATCTCCTCAACCGGAAAATACATAGATTTAGCCTCCGAAAAACTATCAAAGATTGGAGGTTATAAATTTGTACTGCTTACAAATAATGGAACTTCAGCAACACACCTTGTCATTAGAGCTTTAAAAAGACAACACCCGGGCATAAAGAGAATTTTGGTTCCAAGTGCATGTTATGTCGCAGCTTATAACTCTCTAGTCTATGATAACAACAATTGGGACATAGAATGTGTTGATTTAAATTTAGATACTTGGAACATGGAAATAAAAGAGGTAAGACAAAGTGACGCAATTTTTGCTGTTCACAACTTGGGAAATATAATAAATGTCCCAAATTTAAAAGATAAGTTCAAATGTCCAGTTGTTGAAGATAACTGCGAGGGACTATTTGGCTCTTACAACAATCAACCATCCGGTACAAAGTCTTTATGCTCTTCTTTATCGTTTTATGGAAATAAGAATATAACATGTGGTGAAGGCGGCGCTTTTTTAACAAATGATGAAGACATTTATAACTACGCACTAAAATTAAGAGGCCAAGGCCAGAGTAGTTCTCGTTTTATACATGATGAACTCGGTTATAACTATAGGATGACAAACATTCAAGCAGCTTTATTATTAGGTCAACTAGAGGACAGCAAGGCTATTATGAAAGATAAAGAAAGAGTCTTTAAAAGATATAAAGAAAATTTAAAAAACGTCAAACATATAAAAATACAAGAGGAAGAACAGAATACCTCTCACTCTAGATGGATGTTTGGAGTTAGGTTTGTGGGATATACCGCAACAAATAAGTCTAGTGCGTTTTTTCAAGAGAAAGGTATAGATACTAGACCTATGTTTTATTCTTACAAAGTTCATAAGCACTTAAACTTTCATGGAGAAGACAAAAATGCGACAATAATTAATAAAGAAGTGTTGGTATTTCCTTCATTCCCAGATTTATCAAATTTGCAAATTGATTATATTTGTGAAAATATTATTACATTTGCAAAACAATACTGTTTGAGCTAGGAGAAAAAATGAAAATTATAAAGTACGATACAGAAAAATATCCGTTCTCTCAAATAGTGAGAGAAATTTATGATGTGCCCTTGGAAGATTTAGATAGCGTAGATAAAAAGAAAAATTTAGCACTAGGAGAAGACACGCACACTCCTTTTCACAAAGTGTTTTATAAAAAAATAGATTCAGGTTGGCCAGAGTTTGAAAATTTATACAAGTCTTTTCTTAGAGACGTTATATTTTCTTTGTTTAAAGACAACACTCTTATATATCAAAAATATCCAAATATTCGTTTCCACCGGCCGGATGCAAAAGCAGTTTATCTTTGGCATTGCGACGGAGATAAAGACCACAAGCACCCACCAGGTGAGATAAATATATTTTTACCGATCACAAAGTGTTATGGGACAAATACAATCTGGACAGAAACCTTACCAGGTTTTGGAGATTTTCAACCAAGAGAGATGGAATATGGAGAATGTTTGATAGCATATTTAAACCAGACTCGCCATGGCAATAAAATTAACGAAACAGATATGACCCGTGTAAGTTTTGATTTCAGAGTTGTTCCAGGGTTCGCATACGATGAAAATTTTACAGGTACCACCGCAACAACAGGAAAGTCTTTTAAGGTAGGTGAATATTATGATAAGATGACAAGAGAGGAAAGTTAATTATGCTAGTAGAAAAATATATGAAAGATTATGGTCTGTCTGATCCTTGGGATGTGGTGGACCTATTTGAAAAAACTTTGGCCAAGTATGGAGGCAGTAAGTATGCTGTTGCAGTTGATAACTGCACAGATGCTATGTTCTTGTGTTTGAAATATTTAAAGGCAGAGGGTGAAGTCATGCTTCCAAAAAAAACATATGTTTCTGTTCCTTGCACTGTTATACATGCAGGATGCCAAGTAAAATTTAAAGATATACCATGGTCCGGGGCATATCAACTAAACCCCTTTCCGGTTTATGATGCAGCAACTCGCATGCAAAAAGATATGTACGTACAGGATTCTTATTACTGTCTCTCTTTCCACCGCCGCAAGCACATACCAATTGGGAAAGGTGGTATGATACTTACAAACAACAAGGAAGCATATGAATGGTTTAAGGTTGCTAGATACGAAGGTAGGCATATGGACAGGCTTTACAAAGATGATACATTTGACATGATAGGGTGGAATATGTATATGCCCCCAGAACAAGCTGCTGAAGGTCTGGAGTTGTTTAAGAAGGTAAAAGATTACAATGAAGATTTAGAAAGCTCAGGAATACACAAAGATTTATCTCAGTTCCCAATGTACGAAAAAGCAAATAGATGAAAAATGGATTTCAATATTATAATCCCAGCAAGGAAGGGTTCTAAAGGTTTACCAAAAAAAAATCAAATACTTCTTGAAGCCACTTTATGTAAGATCCCAAAAAAATACCATCACAAAGTTTTTGTCAGCACAGATGATCCTGTAATCGTAGAGAGAATACAGAATGATTTTTCAAATTGCAACGTCTTCGCCCGAGGAGCATCCTGTGCAAAAGATACCGCGTCTACATTAAGTTGTATAAAAGAGATTGTCGCAGGTTGTGCAATATCTGGAGACATAATAATGCTGTATTTGACATACCCAGAAAGAAAATGGGAGGATGTACTTAAGGCTTATGAGTGGTTTAAAGAAAGTAAAGCTCTGTCTTTATTGTGCAGAGAAGAGATAGATGTTAGTCCTTATCTATTTTTAAAAGAAGAGGATAACAACAAAGGCTCTCAACTGACCCCGCACGACTACTATAGAAGACAAGATTATCCCAAATGTTTTAAACTGTGTCATATGATTAGTATATTTAAAACAAATGAGATTAAAAACTTAAACAATAACCTGTATAATAAAGAGACTTTATATTATAAGATATCAAAAACCATAGATATAGATACCCCTAAAGATTTTGAAAAATATGAAAACTAAAATAATAGCAGAAATTGGAATTAATCATAATGGCGACATTGACATCGCGAAAAGGCTTATAGACATTGCCGTCATTGCCGGCTGCAACTATGCTAAATTTCAAAAAAGAACCCCGGATATTTGCGTTCCAGAAGACCAAAAAAACAAAATTAGAAGCACTCCATGGGGCGAAATGAGATATATCGATTATAAACAACGTATTGAGTTTGAAAAAGAAGAATATGATGAGTTATATGATTATGTAAAAGATAAGCCTATAGAGCTATTCGCCTCCGTGTGGGATGAACCCTCTGTAGATTTTATGAAAAACTATACTAACATTTCAAAAGTTGGGTCTGCTCTAATAACAAACTTAGATCTTTGCAAATATGCAAGGGACAACTCGGAAATTTTAATCGTATCAACAGGAATGAGCACAGAAAAAGAAATAGAAGAATGTGTTAAAGCCTGTAATCCGGATGTTATTATGCACACTAATTCAACTTACCCGTCCCCTATAGACGAGTTAAACTTAAACTATATTCATTGGCTTAAAAGAAAGTGGAACAATATAGATATCGGTTATAGCGGCCACGAGTTTGGACTAGTTACGACCTTCGCCTCAGTGGCTATGGGCGCATCGTGGGTTGAGAGGCATATTACTTTAGATAGACATATGTGGGGAAGTGACCAACTTTCGTCTGTAGAGCCAGGTGGATTGATAAAGTTGGTAAAAGGCATAAGAGATATTGAACACTCTTTTGGCGAACAGGGCCCTAGAAAACCACTAGGATCAGAACTATCTAAGAGAAAAAGCCTAAGAGGTAAATAATGATAATTTACGTTGATATCGATGAGACAGTTTGCACCACTCCAGAAAATAGAGATTACAAAAAAGCAACTCCTATGCATGCCCGAATACTGAAAATAAATCAACTTTTTGATGAGGGAAACAAAATTGTTTATTGGACCGCCCGCGGCACCGGCTCTGGTCTGGATTGGCGTGAAACAACCGAGACGCAACTTAAAAAATGGGGCGCTAAATATCATGAGCTTATTTTAAAAAAGCCTATTTATGATTTGTTTATTTGTGATAAAGCAATAACTTCAGATACTTTTTTTGGTAAGGACACATAAATTGATACTGATAGCTTTCGGCACACGTCCAGAATATATAAAAATTAAACCAATAATAGAAAAATTAAACATTCCTTATAAAATACTTTTTACGGGTCAGCATGAAGATCTTTTACAAAAGATTATATCTAAAGAAAAAAACATGCTGAGACTGTCTATAAAGCCTGGAAATAACCGCCTTGATTCGATTGTAGCATCTGTAATGAACACAGAAAGCATTTTTGAAGATGTAACTTCAGTTCTTGTTCAGGGTGACACAACCTCTGCTTTTGCTGTTGCCCTTGCAGCTTTTCACAGAAGAATAAAAGTCATTCATCTTGAAGCTGGCCTAAGAACATATGATAAAAATCAACCATATCCAGAGGAATTTAATCGACAGGCAATTTCTAGAATTGCCGATTTACATCTTTGCCCCACAGAAACATCAAAAACATTTCTGTGTCAAGAGTCGACGCAAGGTAGAATTGAAGTTGTTGGAAACACTGTATTAGATAACTTGCGAGACATATCTAGCTATTATTCTGATTTAGTTATAGTGACAATGCACAGGAGAGAAAATCATAACAATATAAAAAAGTGGTTTAAAGCAATAAACAATATTGCAAAAGAAAACAAGCATATAAATTTTTTAATGCCCTTGCACCCAAACCCAAACATTCAAAAACACAAACACTTGTTAAAGGATGTAAACGTAGTAGAACCAATGGAGTATAGCGATTTTATAAATCACTTAGCAAAATCAAAATTTGTAATAACAGATTCCGGAGGTTTGCAAGAAGAAGCTAGTTTTTTGGGGAAAAAATGTATTGTATGCAGAGAAAAAACAGAAAGACTAGAGGGAGTAGGCACATTTGCAATAATGTGTTCAGAGCCCCAAAATATAGAAGATATATTTTATAGATTGTTAGAAGATTACTCTATAGATGAACCTTCTCCATACGGAGATGGAAAATCCTCAGAAAAAATTATAAATATTTTACATCAAGAAGCAAATAAAGGAAACAAATGAAAACAGCTCTTATTACAGGGATCACTGGCCAAGACGGCGCATATTTAGCAGAATTATTATTAGATAAAAAATATAGGGTTATCGGACTCAAAAGACGGTCATCATCCTTTAACACAGGCAGGGTAGATCATATTTTTGGACACCCTAGATTCCACATGGAGTTTTTTGATTTAAACGACCCCGGGTCCATATGGAGACTAATAAACAAATACAAACCAGATGAATTTTATAATCTTGCAGCGCAATCTCACGTAAGAGTGTCTTTCGACATACCAGAGAATACTGTTGATGGCATCGCGATGGGCACTTTAAAAATCATGAATGCTTTAAGAGAGCTTAGACCAAATTGTAGGTTTTATCAGGCATCTTCTTCTGAGATGTTTGGAGACAATCCATCTGTTCCGCAAAGTGAAGCGACAGTTTTCCAGCCGGCATCTCCATATGCTTGCGCAAAGTTGTTCGCGCACAACTTGGTTAATAACTACAGGGTTGGGTATGGTATGCACGCCTCCTCTGGAATATTGTTCAATCATGAATCGCCAAAACGTGGCGAAACATTTGTAACAAGAAAAATAACGTTAGCTGCAGCCAAGATTAAGTTGGGACTTCAAGACACGCTATATCTAGGTAACTTGGATGCAAAACGAGACTGGGGTTTTGCAGGCGATTATGTTGAGGCTATGTGGCTCATGTTGCAACAGAAGCACCCAGATGATTATGTAATAGCCACTGGAGAGACTCACACCGTAAAAGAATTTTTAGAAGAAGTGTTTTCTTTGGCAGGCTTAGATGTGAATAAGCATGTAAAAATAGATGAAAGGTTATTTCGCCCACACGAAGTACCTTTGTTATTGGGAGACAGTTCAAAAGCCAAAAAAGTATTAGGGTGGCAACCAAAGGTCACATTTAAAGATTTGGCAAGAATAATGTATGAGAGTGATTTCAAAAAAGTAAAGGAGAACAAACAATGAAATTATCAGACCAAGCACTAGGAGCTATTATGATGGCTCTACAAAAGTCACTATTGGAACAGTCAGATATCGTGCCTGTTTTAAAGTCACTTAATTTTACAACAAATGACCCAAGTCAAAGCGAGCTTGTTGTAACTAATCCACCAAATTTTAAGGTTGACAATTCTACCGGCTTGCATAGCATAGATGAAAAAAGCAACACTGTAGGTTCTGATTAGTGCCACTTTACGTTTATAAATGCAACGACTGCGAAGGGACTTTTGAAATTAGGCACGGCATGTCTGAATCACAAGATAGCTGTATCTTGTGTGAAAGTGAGTCTATTTTCAAAGTCCCTTCTATTCTAAGTTCTAATTTTCGTGCAGATATAGACAAGCGACCTTCCAAGGTTGGCAAAATTGTAGATGATTATATACAGCAAACAAAAAAAGATGTTAAAGATCAAAAACGTAAATTAAAAAGCGAGGAAATATGATGTGGTTTTGGTGGTTTTTACTTAGTTTATTTTTAAATATTGTAATGCTTTTCTATATTAGATGGCTCTTAAATATCATAAAAGTAATAAACCAGGATATTTCTAATCTATCCGAAATGATTACAGACTTTTCACAACACATTGGAAATATTTACGAGCTAGAGATGTTTTACGGAGACGAAACTTTACAAGCGCTACTAAACCATGCTAAGCAGTTAGTAGATACATTACAAGATTTAGACTTAGTTTTAAACGAAGAAGAGGAAAATGAAACGAACGAGAAAGAAAAGTAAAAAAAATGATTATTTTACAAAAGTTCACGAAGATGCAATAATAAAATATTCAAATACCAACTCTGCAAAAGAAAGAGAATATTTATACGGAACTTTTATTAGACCAGCATTTGAAGAGATGGTTAATAAAATTATATTTACTTACAAATTCAACACACTGCCAAACATTGATTCTCTTAGAGAAGATTGCAAAGTTTGGTTAACAACTATTTTAGAAAAATATGACCCAAATAAAGGATCAAAGGCGTTTTCTTACTTCTCAGTGGTAACAAAAAATTGGTTCATTCACAAAGTAAAGAAAAATTCAAAAAAGATAAAGAGGGAAGTTTCATATGAAAACCTGGTTGAAAACGGAGGTGCTGATGTTTTGTTGGGGACTTCTGATTCTGAAGTTTTGTCGTACATTGACAGAAGAACAGAGATGGAATTCTGGAATAATCTATTGACTCAGGTCGACAAATGGGATAGTGGAAACTTAAAGCCTAATGAAAAAGCTGTTTTAGAAGCTGTAAAGGTGCTCTTGCACAACATAGAAGACATAGAAATATTCAATAAAAAAGCAGTATACCTTTATCTTAGAGAGTTGACGGGCCTAAATACAAAGCAAGTTGTAAATAATCTTAATAAGATTAGAGAAAAATATCGAATGTTTAAAACAAAATGGGATAAAGAATAGTAAATTTTAGTATATATCTAATTAAAATATGACAAAAAAGACACTTAAACATTTTATTGAAGATGCCTCAAAAAATATAGTCGATGATCGTGCTGCAACTAAAAGTCTATTAATGAATCTTTTAAAATACATGCAAGTTTCAGATGACAGGCACAAAGAAGTTGGTCTTATAGCAGCAAAATATTTAGAAACTTTGCAAAGGTCCAATGAACAGTTAGTGAAATTAGCAGCATTAATGCACAAAAAAGAGTCTAATAGAGAGGGGATATCTGAAGAAGATAAACAGGAGCTTTTTGATTTAATAAATCAAGAAGAATAGGTAATGTCAAAACACGATCAGTTCGGCCCGGGACCACAAACTGACGACGATCAGAAGAAGCTTGTAACGGATCAAATGAACCTGCGGTATAATCCGATGAGATATACCTTTAGCAAATTTGAACCGAGAAAAGCGAGTACTAGGGGCCTTTCGGATCCAACAAAAGTATATGAAGGAATATTGTTTCATCACTCTTATCTAACCTATGAAGAATTTAGAAAAAAATATAGTGATCAATTTGTCGCCCTAGTAACAGGAGAAAAGAGCCCAGAAGATTATACGAAGGCATTAATCCTAGAGGCAATAGTCTACATAGTTGAAATTTCTGGGTGTTTGCCATTACCAGATATGGCTTTAATTGATAGATACATAAAAGAAAGTCGAGTCAAAGTACCTGATTTTAATTTGTCTAGTGAAGATTTAGCTGTAGCAGCAGAGTACACAGAGGCTAACATAGCAGATCGGGAACTGAGATCCTTGCAGCAAAGTCCGGGCGTTTCTGCCCCAGCTGAATGGTATAAGCAAGTGCCTTTGCATTTAAAGAGACTAGATAGGTTTCCTAGGTTTTATTCGATAACGCAAGGATCAATAAAAAAAGGTTCAAAAGTCTCAGTTGATTTCCCAAATAAGAATGATTATACCATTGGGGTTTTAAAGTCTTTTGGTTCTATTTGATAGTATGAGAGGTTTAGGAGAAAAACATGTCAGAACATGATCGGTTGACCCCCGGAGGTCCTACTAACGAACGCTCTGTTAGTAACAAGACGAGAAAAGTTCAAATAAAAGGTATTCCAAGAAACTACACAGCGTTTAAACCAGCATCTTTCATGAGTTCTGAATTGTTAGGTGAAGAGGACGAAATTTTCGCAGATGGTACAGGACACTTACCATTGGACGAAAGTCACGTAATACCTGAGTTTTTTAACAGAGAAACAGATACGATTATTCAAGGTGTCAACAATACTCTAATATGTTTGGGTAGGGACCGAAACCCGGCAGAGAAAACCGAAAACTGGTCACCTGATATCCTTAGCAGAAGTGAAAAGTCAGGTTATTCTGATCACATGGGCGCCGGCGCCATTGATATCGTGGTAGGCCGTATGTCCCCATTTCCGGTTGCAGACTTCGGACTTAACAAGTCTATAACTTTAGGTCCACTTTATAACACAGTGAGAAGCCCGACATTGCAAGGAAAAACCTTAGAAAGAGGAGTCCACCCCGGGGTCATGATGGATGCTGCGAGAATATATGTAACTCAAATGACCGATGTCGATAGATACTTTAATATTAAAAATCCTGTAGAAAAAATAGCAGTCCCAATACCATTTAATATTAATGATCCAAATCCTTACAGGATAGCATCGTTAGAAAACCCCGGAGCACCTACGTCAGCTATTGTTTTAAAAGCCGATAAACTTAGAATGCACTCAAGACAAAATATGAAATTTGTCACAAGAGGCAATCAGGAAACTGTAAATTCTCAAGGAAATCAGATACAAGCCTCGGACGTAGGCATACATTTAATCGCCAACAATGGTAGAAAATTGTCAAATCCAGATCAATTTATGATTCAACACCCAATGGTCTTGGGCTCTCATTTAGAAGTGGCCCTTCATGAAATAGTAAAAATGGTAGAAGAAACAACTAGAATACTTAATAGTGTAGTAACTTTTCAAAGTGCATTTAATAAAGTTGTTGCAAACCACCACCATGAGACCGCCACTGGCCCAGCGTTGTGGAATCTTTTAAATACAGCACAGGGTATTATAACAGATATAGAAATGTTAACAAAAGGCAACTTACAATGCACATTTAATGACACAAACTTGGCAAGATTTAAAAGAAGATTTTTAAATAAGTCATCATCAGAATATATAAATAGCGCTTACAACACGGTTAACTAAAATGGAGATTTTTAAACATGTCTAGTGAGATTCAATCATTTAAGCTAGAAATAACACACAGAACAAAAATGAAGACTTTGTCTTTTGGACCAAGAAAGATAGGGGATATTGGAAGTGATATTTCAGCAGTAAAGTTAGCACTGGGCTCAGTTGTTAGAACACAAGACTTACCAGGCCAGGAAAATTTAGAATCTGGTACTTCTTATGATCCAAACGGATGGTTTGATTGCGTCAAGGGCGTAGAATCTACACCACGTGATGTGGCAACATTTAATAAAGATCTCCAATCCAGAATAACCAAATACCAGCTAGATAATCAATTTTTTATTTTGTGCTATCTTTTTAATAAATATGGTGTGAGCAAAATGATATCAGAAACTAGCGAACTTGAAAAAAACACTGAGTATAATGATTTATCTAATGCTAGTAAGATCGCGAGAAAAGAGAGCCTATCTCTGTCAGTGCTAGATTTTATTATCAATTTATTCGATAAAGAGTATGGGCAACTTGGAGAGGCTACTCTGGCAATTATGCACGGGTGGTTACCACAGACTGAAGGCCTAGCAAACGAAGGGTATTATCACAGAGACGATGTCGTTACCGAAAGTAGAATAAACTCAGGGCTTGAGTATTTGCAAGATGCAAACCGGTTTGCTGGGGGCGATCTAGAGGGAAGAAAATTTGTTATTGATATAATTCCTTTTGGCTTGTTTGACAGATTTGTAAAGTCATTTTTAACGCAAAACCTTCAATCACAAAACAGTGTTGATCAAATCTTCGCGCCAAATTCTGTTAATGCACAAAATTCAGAAGTTTTAAACCAACTAAAAAACAACTCTCAACACATTAGACTCTTCAATCAGAAAGCTCCACAATCATACCAGTGGCAACCAGAACAAAGACCGCCGGTATTTCGAACAGATTCTGAAGCCGCCATCGCTGCTGGAGGGGCTACCCCATCGCTAGCCATGGCAGCATCAAGCATTATATATCGAGCGAGCTTACAGGGCAAATCTAGCATTCTTTATGACGCAGCAATAAGCACAATCGAAATGTTGGATGAAAGCGAATTTGACCAAACGATTGATTTACAACAAGCAAGAGGGTACATAGAAAGAGTTTTAGAGCCTGATCACTTAACAGATCCAGACCCATTCGTTATTAATAGTAAAACAGTTGGCTTTTTTGATGTAACAGACTTCACGTTTGCAAACATTTTTGATTATAATGAAGACACGATAAGAACACTAGAAGATAAAGCATTAAGTAAGGTACTGAAGTTTTATAATAAGCCAGACATTTGGTACATTAATAAGGATAACTTAGACTTTGTAGAACAGTATTTAATAGTAGGAGACAGCACTCCGCTAAGTCCGTCACATTCAGAGAGTCTTCCTCACAATTTGTCCGCTGAAGATCGATCAAAATACTGGGTGTTAACAACAAGAGAAAACCTATCCAGGTCTAGTGAGCTAACAGAAGAGGCAATTCAGTTTTACGAAGAAATAGAAAACATAAACCCTAATGAACCTTTGATAAAATTTATTGAGTATAGAACACCTTCGTTCCGCGCCAACGATAAATACAGAGCTTTTTTCAAAATAAATTTAGAAAAATTAAACTTAATAAATGATGGCTATCTTATAGCCAGCGAGGAGAGGCAGATAGTAGAAGCAGAGGAGTCACCACTTCAACAAACGCCACCGCCGCCTATAGCTGCAGCCATAAATGCTGCTTGTGACGATCTTTCTCCAGAAGAAAACAAAAGAAGGATGAAAGAGTATAGAGCATATGCAGCCGCGAATAGAAGAGAGATCGTCCGACGCCTGAGAGAAGCTACCCTACAAGCATCTGAACAGAATACTACATCAGCAATTCAACAGAGATCAAGAATAGATGTAGACCTCGGCCCCTTCGGCCAAGTCGACGGCCGCGAGCTAGTTGGCGATGCTCTAGTTTCTCTGTCCAAGCTTGCAGCTGAATCAAATCCAAAGGCTGCAAGTTTTCTAGAAACTTGGGAATCAACTCCAAGCACCATTGATATATCTATCTCTGATCTTGAAAATAGAATACGCATAGCGGTAGAAGATTTAAAAGAAGCAGACAAGCAAGCGAGAGAAGCAAATTACAAGTTTGACCCTTTAAGTTTTAGTGCGACAAAAGAAGCAGAAAATTTATTAAATTTATTTACAGAAATAAGAAATCGAGTAAACAGAGATGACCCAGATTTTGGTACATCACCTTTGACGCTTGGTCTAGGCTCTGGCGATAACGTTATTATACACTTTGACACAATTATGCCTACTTCTGGAGGAGAGCTTTTATCGAGTGGGGAGTATACACCAGAAGGTGATTTTGAAGGTAGATTAATAATCTCAAAAATTGCAACAGAAAATAAAACAATCTATGAAAACGAGCAAGCCGCTGCCCGCAACAGATATAGAGAGCCACTACAACCTTCGGATACAAACAGGTTTAATACCCCAAAGGTTTTTGAAAGCCCATATGCTGTTGGTTATTTGGCAAGGATAAGGCAGATGACGGGCGGTCTCGTTGTTGGGAACCAAGTGGACACGGGAGGGTTTTCTTGCAATGATCTTTTTGATCCTAAGAACGGCATAGCCTACATACTCGAAAACACTTTTAATTTAGATGTCTCTTCTGCATCTAAGACATTTTCTGAAGACGAGGCATTTTGGCATAGAATTGGCCCATGGGCAAAAGAAGGATTAGAAGCACAAGCTGATTGGCTTTCAAAAGTAAAGAACATATCTTTGCTTGCAGATGACATTGCGTCAACCCCATATGGTCGAGACGAATTGCTTAGTGGTCTGGGAGACGAATGTGACATTTTTGTATTACAGCAAGAAGTTTTTAATAAACTATCCTTAACTGGGCTTTTGTGCGACTATTTGAAATGCGCTCGCTTACCCGGGTTTAATGTAAAGATCCCGGATTTTACTCAATTTCCGATACCAGATAAGATACCTATTTTTGGTCTCTATACTGATTTTGCCGATTTGATGTATAAAAAGATAGAGGAAATAATCAATAGAGTTATTTGTTCATTTCTCAGAACTTTATTAAAATTTTTAGACTTTCCATTTTGTGCAGACCAATTTTCTAGTGCGTTTGGTAGTGGATCCGGACTGTCACCATATGTAGCAGACGCTTTAAGTGATGCAATGTTTAATCTTAGAATGTCAGAACTAGAAAAAAACAATGCAGATGATTTTATAAATGCATCGATGAGAACACTTACAGGAGACGAGATGTGCCGCCTTTTTTCGGGAGAAGGCATACCAGCTTCAGCGATGACAATATTGCAAAGGTTATCAGAAACGTTTAACTTGCAAGACAGGTTTAGAACCACGGAGGACATAGAAGAGTTCTTTGATATCTTAAGTTCTTTTATTCCATCAGCTCTGTGTGATGCCTTAGAGAACAGTAGCACAATCGCAGGCGCCGCTACATGCGAAACAACGACAGATGTACTCAATGAAGTGCGTCGTAAAATTCAAGCAAATCAAAACGTCACCGATGATGAAATTAAAAAAGCTTTAGACTTAGCAGAAAAAAATCTGATGGATGAGCTTGAGGCGCAAAGAGCTTTGGCCGAAAACGGATTTAATCCGATTATTCAAGAAGTTTTGAGCCTTGGTAGTTCTGATGCTCTGGTTTCTTCTTACCCAAATAGCCTAAACGATTCAATACAGCGAACAACTAAATTTATGTTTGAAAAATCAAAATCATCTTATATAAATTCCTTGGGATCATTTGTGCCCAAATTATCAGCACAGGTACCGACCATTGCAAAACCCGGAGACCCTAACTATGATGCCATCGCAGTTATGAGGTTTGAATCCGCTGCTGAATCTATAAAAAGATATACAGAGATAGCCCAAACTCTTCAGGACAGTCAAATAAATGACGATATAATACGTGATCAATTTGAGATTTTATACACTGTTTATGAAACTGAAAAATATCCACGTGAGAGTGCACCCGATGCGGTAACACTTACGGTTAAGTATTTAAGAAATGATAGACTTTCAGTTTCGGACTTAAGACGCTTAAATCCTAGCGATATTAATGGAAATGATTCACAAATATCTCTAAGGCCCGCGGGCTACGGAGAGGACATTATAGTTCCAGAAAATGATGTCTTAGATGATTTGCCAGCATGGAAAACGTTTAATGAGCCGCAAGTTTCTTTAAATGAGGATAATGAACTTGTTGGCACTCCTCCTAGCCTGGTAGAAAGGCAAAATAAATTATTAGTTAGACTTCGAGAGCTGACTCAGATTATGGAGCAAGAACTACCAAAAGTATTTGCACCACAAACAAAAACAGAGTACATGGCTTTTCTTAAAGAAATATATAATATTTCTTCTGAAAACGTAAGAGAAACTAGAGGTGAACTAGAACTAATAGATACCTCAAACGAGAACGTTTTAAAGTTAAGATTTCCTAGGGAAGTCGAAGGTTTTAAGCCCGAGATATCTCTTAAAGAATTCGAATCAAACCCCAATAGGGACTCTCAAGTTGTTATTCTTAAAGATGAAAAGCTTTTCTCTACTGAACAGCATTTTCGTTTTTGCGATCCAATACCTGAAGAGTTCTCGTACATTAGTAACCAAACTGGTGATCAACCAAATTTATACATAAAAAGAGAAATTTTAGCTCAACATTTTTTGACAAAAATAAATCAAGACTTGCAAAAATATAGTTATCCTGAAAGTTCACAATACACCATGCCACATCAAGGCGAGGCCAGAAATCTTATATACAATGATGATGATGATTCGCTATATCAGAAAAGCTTTGAAGGCATAATGGAACAAATATTTTTTAGATTAAGAAATTCTAGAATGTTTGATGAGGCTTATGGTGAAGAAGTTGGTTCGAGAATAAGGGGAAGATACATAGACAATCAAAGTGGATGTGTTCGGAACCGCTTCAATCTCGATCATTACGGAATAATGTCTTTTGATGAGATGGTCACAGATGAAGTACCAGATCTTGTATCGATCGAAATGGCGCGCCCAGAAAATCAGCCGCAAAATTTAGATTACTCAAAGCCCGGGCCGATAGAGAAGGCCCTCCGGCAAGCTTCTTTGAAAGGTTTTGTCCGCGTTTGCCTGCGAGAACTTATGTTGAAAGGTTCTATACCTTACTCCGAGTGGGATGTAGAGGGGGTTATCGGAGACCAGCTTTACAACGACTATGTATCTAGATATGTTTTTAGTGAACTAGAGAAAAGCACACTATTCAAAAATTCTTGGAAAGAAGTCGCAGAGAAAATTACAAACATATCTGATGGACAAAAAGCGATAGATAAGATGGTGTCTTTAGAATTGCCGCTATTGCCAAACTTATCAAAAGCAATATATGATAATAACTTACCTTCTTATGATAAATGGTTTTTTAGTAAGATGCCAAATCACGATGTATCTGACTCTCTTACGGACATAACTTTGGGCGGACGACGCCTATGGAAAAGTCCAATACCAAGATCTGAAATCCCAAATGATCCGTTTTTATCTTTGGAGCATTATCTTAAAATTGAGGGAAGTTTGGCGGATTTTGGAAATATAACAGCAGATACAACCCAAGCATTCCAATCCTTCATAAGCACAATTACAACAGAGGTAAACCCAGAAACAGACTTAGGCTTACAACAAACTGCTGCAAATCTTTCATACGGCCCGTTTAGCTCTTTGTTTGCTGACTTGCAGACACTTAGAATTTCACAGGCAAGAACAGGCTTTAATTTGGGATTTTTAGAAGGGACAGAGGATACAACTCCTTCCTGGAGATCCACAGAAATTTATAGTATTTCAGATTTAAAACAAATATTTAGACAGATTAATGGACTCAGTAGAGCATATGATGACCTGGTACTACCTAAATTTGGCTTTATAGCATCTGAGGATATTGAGAGTAAATCACACTTAATGGCAGAAGTTATTAAAAGAACGCCTGGCAGACTTATAAAAAGACAAAGACAAAGAGTGATAGCGCAGGGTGTTGCCGAGGATTCTTTTAACCACTCCAGCGCAGAGATGTCAGATCTTTTTTCCGCCAGCGATCTAGAGAATGCACTTATTAGAGATTTCCCTATTGGTATTTCAATACAAAAAATGTTCCGGGATCCAGTAAAAGATGACCAAAGATTCTATATGATTCCAGTAGATGGCTCTGAGGTTGTAGACTATACATCAGATGAAAGAGAGATATCCTTCAGAGGATTAGCTCAAACAAGACTTTTTGATGTGGCTTATAACGTTGATACCCCAAGTACAGAAGAAAATATACCATCTCGTGGATATAAAATGCTTGGGCACAATCGCACATCGTACACACCATTAGATCCAGAAGCTCCGTGGCTTAACGCTTTTAGTTATAACGTACAAGACAACGCCGCAACCGGTGCTCCAGTTGCACAAGATATTAGGCCTAATGATTGGTTGCGCTTGCGCACCGGCGAAGATGCGTTTGTAAATGTTTATGGTGAGATGCCAGAACAAATTTTTAACGAATTTCAAAATGCATATTTCGCTATAACCGGTAGCGATGGAAGCGTAGAGGAACAAGGGTTTACCGAGCGCTGGGTTGAGACAATATTTGACCTTAAAGGCCACTCCTCAATAATGTTCAAAGTCCCTGGCAATAGTTCTGATTTTGCGATCTCAAATTGGAATGCAAACTCAAGGTCACCAGTCACTAGGTCCTTTAAAACACTATTGAGTTATCTAGACAATGAAACAGATTTAGATTCTCACCAGCCTTTTGATGAATCTAGAAGTGGGGAATATGTTAATGAGATTATAAATAGCAATATTGATCCTTTGTTGAGGGTGTTAAACGTTAAGGGAACAAGAAACAATATTGCGTCTGTGGGTCCTGCTTCGCCAATGGGATACAACGGAAATGAATCAGTCACAGTTCCTTATGAAGAACTTCAAAACGTGTTAAACGTAGACAGATCTGTAATTTTTAAGAAATCAGAGGGTTTTAAAAAGGACGCAGCAGAATCTTTTAGCTTTGATCACGACTCTCCTTTCCAAAAAGTTTTAGAAGTTAATGATTATTTGGTCCCTGTTAGAGTTTTGGTGACGCAAGTATTAGACGATAGAAACGGAACAGTAAAAGAGGTCTATTCTAGGGTTGTTCTTCCAAAAGTTTTAGATTTTAACGATTTATCTACTCAAAATTATAGAAAAAATCTTTTAGAAAGGGCCCTCAAGGCCATCATAGATGAATATATAGAAATGATAGAAGAGGCATACACAGTCATAAACCCAGCAAATGCCCTTAGAAACGACTCTGGTAGTAGACAAAACTTTCGTTTGCTAGCTTTACCGGCAGATAAGTATAGTGAAGTTATGCGAAAATATCCTAGATTTCCTTTTTTCCTAAGACAATCAGGAATACTCAAAAGAGACCCAAATAGAAAATCGTTTTGTTCCGTTTCTAAAATTTACTCTTACGCCTGCAAAATAGAAGCAGAAGAAGGTATTGGAAATTTCTCAAATAGCCAACCAGAAATAGATAAATTATTTGCAGACCCGGGTTTTCTAATGAAGGATAATAAATCTATATTCACTAGAGCACCAGCTTATTTTTCATATACAAACCCCTCAGATGGCTACTCTCCCTATGAGCTAGCCTTAGAGCGAGTCGATGCAGCTGTTTCAGCCTTCAAAGCAGCAACAGAAGCTGATGATTTTG
>CENH01002162.1_pt1 | contig 29134 bp, 35 predicted proteins | sample 530171 | NCBI WGS metagenome assembly CENH01 (sample SAMEA2591132, study PRJEB7988) | marine metagenome | biome: marine biome (ENVO:00000447); feature: deep chlorophyll maximum layer (ENVO:xxxxxxxx); material: saline water (ENVO:00002010), including plankton (ENVO:xxxxxxxx) | depth 70 m | reverse complement strand
ACCTGCTTTCTTTCTTTTATTTATATTTTCGTATAAACTCATACTATTATCCTTATGAACATTTACAGTTCCATTTTCTAAGTGACTTATTTATTCTACTATCTGGGTCGTTAGCAGTCTTAGCACTTGTTAATCGTTTTTTCATACCACACATTCTTTTGCAGAATGCCTTTCTTCTTAATGCAGACTTACTACCTTTCTTTAACTTAGATGGTTTAGTAGTCACTGCCATACTTAGCTTAGAGCCTGGGTTAGCTTTTCTATAAGATGCTATACCCTTTCTATTTAAGCCACCACTTTTACTCTTGCCTTCTTTTCTTTGCCAAGCTGGTGTTTTAGCCATTAATAGTTGCCTGACCCACCTTCTTCTCTCATAGCTTTCAAAGCAAGTAACTTCTTTAGTTTCTTTTTCTTACGCATAGATTTGTGACCACCTTTATGGATAGGTCCTGTTTGACCAACGTCAGGAGTATTATCTTCTAAATTTGGATTAGTGTTACCTGCTCCCATTAGTAGTTACCTGATCCACCCTCTGATTTTACTTTCTTTTTCTTACGTAAAACCATCTTAGGTTTAGTTACTTTACCATAGCTTTTAGTCTTTGGTTTACTGTTATGTTTCTTCATAGATGCTACACCTTTTTTTTCTTCTTTATGCATTATTACCTCTACTTATTAAAATCATAGTTCCAACTTTCTTCCTCTGGCATCATCAGAGTATCAATCTGTTGTTGCAAGATCGGTTTATCTTTTTTACTCTTAGTTGGTGCAACTACACTTGTTAAAGCATATCGACACGCATCCACTGCGTGGTCCTCAGTTGTTGTATCTAAATCTTCAGGGTTCTTCTCATCCCTGATCATAAGTGGTATAGTTCTTAGTAGATTAGGGCAACTACCTTTTATGACATAAAAATTTGGTTCTATACCTTCATCAAAGTGCATCAACTGTGCCATATTTCTCCAACCATTAACTCTATTATTGTTAGCAGGTTGCAAGTTAGACACACCTGAATCCATCAAAGCTAATGCTATTGACTTGTCACTATACATTGTTGTAGCTGGATTATTCCACGACATTGGATTACGTATCCACATCGATGGGTCACCTAAAGCCATCACAACATCGTCCTTTTGATTTATTTTAGATATCTCCTCACCCCATTCACCTGGATGCTTTTCGTTACCATATAACTCTCTATATACAAAGACTTTATTATCTCTTGTAACCTCTATCCATAAACAACAAAAGGGTGCTGCGTATCCCCAATCTATACCCATATACCTGTGGTTTATATGTGAACCATATCCTAGTTCCTTAGCTCTAGACTCTGTTATCACGTGTTTCTTGTCTGTAAACTCTGTGAAGAACTGTCCTGCGTAAACGTCCCAATCGCCTGAACGCCAGGCAGAGCGTAGTGGTTCTGGTAAAGATTCCAGAAATGCCACATAATCTGGGTCGTTTTTGACGAGCGTTGGATTATCGTCAATAGTTGCTGGTACATACATTCTATACCTCCCACTTATAGGGTCCTTAAATGCTTTATTAGATGCTTTATCGCCTATACGCCACCTTGCTTTTACCCAAGCGTGTCCCTGGTTACCAGGATTCGTTGTACAAAAGACTTGTGGTGCAATACCCTCTACTGTTGATCTACAACTACTGATTAACTTTAAGTATTGCTGCTCATCAGGTATTTGAGTTAGCTCCTCAATTACTATCCTTTGGTATTCGTGACCTTGATAACGCTGAAATGCGTTCTCGTTTTGCAGATGCCCTGTGCGTATTTTAGCTCCAGATGGGAAGGTTATTGTAGGTGGTTGGCCAGTTATAGATGCTGTTGGGTACATCCTTTGTGCCCTATCTATCCAGTCAGTCAAGTCTATACTATTACGTCTTATAACTAGACCTCTAAACTCAGGGTTATCAGTATGCTTTAGTAGCCATACAATACCTGCATCCGTTTTGCCACCACCACGTGAACCACCATATAACGTCTCATATACATCACTTACTGATAGTACATAAGTTTGTGGACCAACGTGTGGTTTCCACAAAGCGTTATTGCTTGTCACTTGCCTTCTGCTCTGGCATAAACACAAATCCACGTTCGTTATCAATATCCATCCTAATCTCTTGAGACTTTAGTGATGGTATTAATTTGTCAACTATTACCTTAGCTGCACTCATCGCTTCTTTGTGCTCATCATCTGTGTTAAGTGTACTTGCTATTTCAAAGAGCTTATTAATCACAACCTGTGATGTTTCGTTTTCTCTAAATTTATCTATTATAGTAGCTCCAGACTTAGGTCTGCCACCTGGATTACCTGATTTTCCTGGTGCAAATTGACCGTTCTTTTTCCTGTTTGTAGCCTGTTCTGAGGTTTCCATTTTAATTAGACCTCATACTTATAAAACCACCTTTAATCTTACTCATATTCTTCCACATATCATCTGTGTAATTATTTACTGTAGATGAATCAGCATCAAGTCCTGTGTACTCCTCTACAAACTTCTTAACGTCATCCTTACTTGTAAAGTTATTGAATTTAGGGTCTGACATCTTAGTTTCTATTAATTTAGATAGTAGTGCTGCACCATCATCTTTACTAGCAAATTGTATTGTGTTATACTCCCTTCCATCTGATCCTTTAAATTCTTTACCTCTTTCTATACTTATACCTAGTTCTTCAGCTATTTTTTCCATACCTGGAGTATATATAACTGCTCCTGGATTGTTGTGTGTATCTGACCTATTACCACCTTCAAATTTCTTTATGGTATCTATTACAGCTTTTTGTTTAGGATTGTCTTGGGTTCCCTCGTTTTGCTGTGCATCATCAGTTGCTGTAACAGAAACCTCCTCACCTTGTATAGGGTCAGTCTTAGTTCCTGAACCTTCGACATTATCTTCTTCACTTTCTTCACCAGTATCAAACAATCTTTTTATTCTGTCACGTACTGGATTAGGTCTTTGCTCAGTTCCTTCCCTGCTTCCTGCCATAGATGAGCTGTATCTTAGCTCTTGCTGTATATCTGCGATCATCTTATTTCTATCTTCTTCTGATATGTCCTGGTTGTTAAGAACCTCACCAAGTAGCTCGTATATTTCTCCACGTTTCATCATAGTCATAGGCAATACACCACGCTTAAGTAATCTTAAGTTAGGTGATGTACGTAGACCCCTATCTATTGGGTCTGCTATTTGTTCTTTAAAATCTTTTGCTAACTCACCTGGTGCTGATTTTATGTCTTTAATTGATTCTTGTACATCTGCCTTAGCACCTTTTAATCTATTTTCGTATGTTACTTGCTCTGAATCAGGTATTTCTTCACTTACTGGCGGGTTATCTTGTTTACGTTTAGCATCCATTCTAGCTTGAAATTCTGCTTTTGTTTCTACCTCAGCACTTTCACCTGATGCTAGTCTTTCTTGTTCCTCTAAATCTTTTAAGTATTTAGCTCTTAACTGTGCGTCTTCAATATCGTACGCAGCTTTTTTTGCTGGTTCTATAATTTTTTCATCAACAGTTTTTTTACCTTTACTGTAAATTTGATTAAGTTTTTGAATTACTTGTGGTCTACTATCTGCGTCTATTGTATCAGGTATTTTATCCCTATCCCTATCTATCATCTTTGGCCTTTCTTTAGGACCTAGTTTAGGTTTTCTCGATTCTTTTATTTTTTTTAGGAGTGCCTGTGTGTCTACAATACGCTCACCAGAACGTGCTACCTTACGTAGCTCATCGTAGCCTGATATATTACTTACTTTACCGTAACTGTCTGCCATTATCCTTGGTATTTAGTAAGAAGGTTTGCTATGTCTGTTGTGTACTCTTGCCATCTAGCTTTGTCGTTAGGGTAGGATTTAGTTTCCCAGGTCTTTAATACAGTGGTTAGCTCATCTACGATAGGAGTTTCAGTATTTTGATCAGCAACTTTACCTTTTTTTCTAAGCATCATATTAGGTCTATTTCTAGAACCTTGCATTTTCTGGTTGTACATTTCTGAACCAGATGCTGCGTCATCTATTGCTGCCATATAATTTCCTTTGCGTGTTTTTTGCTTTTAATTTTTTTACCATCAAACCAAGTTGATGTCCAAACTTTATACTTTTTCTTTGCCATACTTGTTCTTAAGCAATTTAGATACTTTCTTAGCGTATTTCTTACCTTTAAACTTTGCAGCACTTTCAATTAAACCTTTATTATAGCCTAAATCATATGCTTCACCTAATGCAGCCTGGGTAATTCTTTTACCTCGCTTAGAACTGCTCATAATCCACATATAAATTCTATCTATGTAAGATGGTTTAATTAAGTTTTTCAAAATCTTCCTTATCTGGTTCGCTGTTTTCTTCTTCTTCCCAAGCAGGTTGCTCGTTCATATAATTTTCCATTGCACCCCAGTCATAAGGAACCTCTGATTCTTTGTCAGCTGCATCAATCTCTGAGTCCTCTGGTGCTCTATTAGCATCGAACACAAAAGGTTTTATAGATTCTTTCGCAATGCTAGAACCTAATTTAACAGACAAATACGATGCAGCGTATCCAAAGCCGACTGCAAGTAGCACTATAAATGCTATATCCATACACTATTTTAAGAATAGAAACAAATAAAAGTTTGGTTATTTAAAAATAACTTTCGTAAAATTAAGGGTCGTTACAATAATAAAACAAATACGGAGACTAATAATATGAATAAATTAATCAAATACATAGGTTACGCAATGTTTTGTTCTGCTACGATACTTGTAGTTTCACATTATTTTAGAGGTTTAAATTGGCAACCACTTGTATTTTTGTGGTTAGCTTGTTTGCCTCTATTAATTAAAATAAGGGAGTATTAAAATGGAAAAATTTGATATTATAGATTATACTAAACAGCTATGTGATATACCTGTAAAAAAAGAAACGCATCTATGGGAAATTAGGCAAGACCATACTCCTAAGTACGTTGATCCATCAGGTATTGTAAGAGGTAACTTTGTTCAGGTGTGTATACCACGTGTTTATGAGTGGACTCCTGGAGAATTTGATGTTGTATCAGGAGCTGTTTGGTATGAGGTCTACACTGTTTACAATAACGGTTTTGTAGTTTACGATAGTGATGAAGGTAAATATTATACTATAGCTAAAAACTGTATTTTAGAAATTTCTACAGAGTTAGAAAAACCCTGTCCCCTATGTGATGGATACCAGCATACGCCTGGTGTTTGTCAACGTCCTTAATACCCAACGCACTCTAATAAAAGAAACCCATTCAGCCTCGGATGGGTTTTTTTTTATACTTTACAAATCTACCTTTACTATCTCTGGGTGGTTTTCTTTTCTTTTCAGGTTCAGGAGAACCCCATATTATATCTAATATATCTTGTAGTGCTTGAATCATACTAACTCCTTTTGATATAGTGCTTTCTTTACTTGTGACTTTGATACTATAAATTTAGCTTGGGTTAGTTCGATTGCATCAGAGTAGCAGGTCCCTGCATCCTTTAAACCGTTCCAATAAGCTCGTATTTCTATATCCTTGATGTAGGTATCCAATTTGTTTTCTAATGCGTCTATAAGCATTCTAGGTGTTGAAAATCGTGTCTTCACTTATAAGCTCCTGGTATTTTTTATTGATTTCATCGTATAAGTCCTCAAGGTCAAAGTTCTTAAATTTTTTAGGCTGTTTCCAGTTTATGTGTAATTGGTCTAACTTATCTTTACCAAAGTTATTCATATACCAATCCATATATGGGTAAGGATCAAACTCGTGTCTGTAGTTGCATCCCCAGCACTGTGTGTGGCAGTTACCGTTTCTTCTAATATCCCAGCGTAGTGAATAAGATACTCTACTAAACACGTGACCATTTGTTAACCTCTCGTTGCTGCCACATACCACACAATACTTGTCTCTTGCTCTTATATACTTACTTACGATTACGTCTAGTTTTTTTACTAACGTCTTTCTCGTAGGGTTTCTTTTTTTCTTTGATTTCTTCGTTAAGTTTTTCGATTCTTTTTTTGCCAAAGATTTGCTCCCATTGTTTTGCAGGTATATCTGACATATTAAAGCCTAGTGGATGTTCACCTGGGTTTACCCAGCGTCCACCATCTGCTGCTGTTTTTATTTCTTTTAAACCACCTAAGTAAGGTGATTTGACAGGTTTAGATTTTTTGTCTTTTGCCACGCTTGTAATGTTCTCCTTATCCAACCATAGTAGTATTTGTCTAACTTGGTTTTCTTAGCGACTAACTCTGAGTAATATTTGATTCTACCTGTTGTTAACCTATCAGCGTTTACAACTTTAGAACCACCTATTGTTTTAATTCCTATTTTACCATCTACTTTAAGTTTCTTGCCTAGTTTTTGGTTAGCTGTTTTTTGTAGTATTTTAGTTGCACCACTACGACCAATGTTTACACACATATCAAAAAATATTATTTGTAGCTCTGGATGCAGCCTGTCAACTTTATTCTTTAACCAGTAATCGTTGTAGTAAATTTCTTTTGCCCTATGCTCTGTCATATTTTTCATATCAACATCAGGGTATGCTTTTTTAGATATGCCATAGTTTGTTTCACCACCTGGATCATCAGGGTCGTTTACATATCCACCTTCAAATTTTAGTATGTGTTCCATTGCTGGGTCGTATATCTTCATATTACCTATCATATAATAACTCCATTTTTTTAGTTTGTTGCAGCTCAAACTCCAATGCCTGAGCTGCTGCGTCTTCAATATTGTCCCTTAGTAACTGCCTACCTAGTTTTCTACCTATTCTATGACTCCTGCACCAGGAATCAAATTCATCCTCTGGGATTTCAAAGGTTTTTTTTAGGCTCAATTTCAACATTGTTTTCTCCCTCTAGTTTTGAAATTTCACGTAATAAGTTTTTCATAGTATTATTTGTGTTCATTTCTAAAACAGTTTTGACCATCTTAATTATTTGTTTGCATTTTTCTAACTCCAATGCTACTGCACTAAGTTTAGCAGATAAATCAGAGTTAACAGTTTTTAGATGTTTATTTATTATTGTTTGTTCTATATCTACCACACTACTTCCTCTTGCGTTATATCAAGGTCTATTTCGTTAGCTAGTGCATTCTCAACATCCTGCCTAAAAGCTAATCCTATACCGTCTTTATCATCTGTCCAAATAGTGTTATAGTATTTATCATCCTTGCCTTTATTACTTGGAAACGCTAAGAAAAAACCTTTCTCACCATCTATGTACTTGCATCCCTTGATTTCCATAAATCCCATAATCTTTAAATCAAAGATTGCTACTACCTTACCCCACTTTCCTGGAGTATCTGGTTTTTTTAAGTTAAGTATTTCTATTGGGTCGTATTTCTTTTGCATCTTTATCTCCATTTTATTTTATCTAGTTGTCTGAACAACTCCATAGGTATATATTCTACCTCTTTTTGATCGTACTCTGACCTCTTTTGAATTGTTCTACCTTTGTGTTCTATTTTAAAGCTGTGTGTAGGGTTAAATTCATACACCATATCCACGTCTTTAAATCTTGTGGCAACGTATACTGGCTTATTAGATTCTAAATACTTTAATCTAATCTTTGCCATCTTGCTGTGGTCAATAACATAATCAGGATAAAATTTATAGTTCTTAGTTGCAGATTTAATTTCTACATAACCCATAACTATATCAGTTCCTGGTTTAATAACCATAAAATCAATAAAAGACATATTCCTGCTGCCTACTTTTTGTCTTATATCTTTTCTCAGTTCTACATTCCAAACCTTTTCTATTTTTTCTTTAAAAGGTTTTTCTTGTTTTTCAGCTACCACACAATCGTGTTGTAACTTTGTATAGCTAGATACCATAGTTCTCCTATTGTTTGTCTAGCTCCCCCATTAGTTTTTGGTTTTCTTCTTCTAGTGTTTTGACACGTGCATCTAATCTACGCAAGTCCTCTGTAGCCTTCCTAAACTGAAAGTCCCTGCGTCTTTGTTCTATCTTAAATATCTCTATATCATCTATTAAGTCTCCAATTAACTCTGGATGTTTAAGACATTCCTCTATGCGTTCTTTTTTAATTTCCTGTAATCTTATCCATTCTATGTTAAAATGTTCTTCTTTCATCCTGCTTTCCTCTCTGGTGTTAAGGCAGATTGACAACATCTACTATCTTGTTTTATTTCAAACCGATCATAAAAGTCGCTAGTTTGACAACTTTTACAATAAGCAATATAAAATTTACCAGTAGCGTCTAATTTAAACTCTGTAGTAGTTTTAGATTTATTACCCCACTCAGCATCTCTTTCCAACCAAGTTGCTAGTCTCCTGCTTGTACTCCAGGTTTTTTGTAATTCCCAAAGCATTTTAGTGTTTGACCTATTAGGCTCTGTGTAGTGCCTTATAAATGCATCGGCTATATCTTTATATTTTTCAAAAGACTCAACCTCTTGGATAAACTTTTCCTCTCTTTCTTTAATATTATTATTAGTATTATCTTTACTTATTGGAATAGTTCTTCCATACCCCTTGTGCTTTAGTTCTTCTATACCCCTAGATGTAGTGTTCAATACCCTATAATCTATCTCTTTGCTATTAGGCTTATAAACAAACTTTGATGTAACATACCCCTTAGAAACCAGGTTGTTAATGTGAGTGCTTACCTGCCTTGTAGATATCTTAAATAGCTTTGCAAAGTACATATTTGATGCGTAGCAGCCTTTTTCGTTATCAAGGTCACATACCTTAGCGTAGATTAACTTTTGTGGCAAGGATAGGTCTTCTATCTCAAAAAAACTATGGTGTATAAAAACGCCCTGGACTTTATCCTTATACATTCTTACCCCCAATCAAAGCATCAAAGAAATTTCCAAAATCGGAAATCAGCTGTGGTTTAATTTTTGGTTTACCGTACTTGTCAAGTTGATCATAAAACAAGTTAAAAGTAGCAAGTGCTTTTTTCATCAGACTGTCATCACGCTTGTACTCGTATAAGTATTTATTCCTGTTAGATGGGTAACCATCTTTTCCTGGAACAAAAGTCTTTTTTAAATGTACAACACCAATTCTATCTATTTTATACTTACCTATCTTTTCATAAAGCTCTGCATAAGCTGATAGTTGCATTTGCATTTTAAGGTCCTTATCTACACTACGTGAGGTCTTATAGTCTAACAACCAAACCTCTCCATCTATCTCTGCTATTGCATCAATTCTACCAGCGTAAGGTATATCTTTGTGAAATAGTGGTGTCTCTACCTCTAAAAACTTAGGTTGGTGCTTAATGTAAAAACCCATAAAACAAGTAAGTGCTTTTTGCAGTGGCTCGTTATCTAAAACTACATCATAATATTTGTCGCCTACGTCCTGACCCATTTGCTTTTGTGCAAACCACTCTACCCAGTTGTGTGCATCTATACCAACTTGTGCATCTTTATTAATAGTGTTCCAATACTTATCAGGATCGCCCTTGGATGTAGTTATAATCCAGTTTAACAGGTGTATAGGCATTGGGCATCCCCACTGTATAACAGTAGTAACAGAAGGCACAAACGTGCCCTCTGCTATCTCATATATTCTACCCACTTGAACATCGTTTATAGCCTTAGGGTACATTACGCACCCCCTTTTGCTTTCATAGCATCAGCTTTTTTCTTAGCGATAGCTTGTAAGCATTTGTTAGCTTTTTCTACATTGATTTGTTCGTAACTATTTTTAGCAATCCAGGCTATGTGTGCAGAATCTTTTTCTGCTACATCTTTCCAAGACTCGTTTTGATACTTACCAAAACCAATAGGTTGTAGGTGCCAACCTTCTTCAAGGCTTGTCGTTACGGAGACTTGATTTGTCGAGTCAGCACCTACGTATTTATTTCCATCAAATTTATTTAAAAATACATCTGCGTTGAAACCAAGTTTACTTAAACCTTTAGTTATTGCGTCTGTAGTTACTGATTTAACGCAATCGTTTTGCATTGGGTATTCTGATGCTATCTCTATCATACCCTCTTGTCCTTCCCATATATACCACAACTTAGCTGTGTATATAACTGTTTTATCTATTACCTGGTAGTTTGAGTCTTTTGTTCCCCAACCTATTCCCATAGGTCCAAAAGTTTCTGTAGCCTTAAGTAGTTGGTATTGAGCATCTATAGCTGTTAGCTTTGCTCCAAATTTCATAGGCTTTGCGTACTTAGCGTCTGTCGTGTCAACGCTTTTCCATAGGTTAGTATTTTTATTTTGATTGTTCATAGAACCCTCCTTTGTTGGAGGAGCTTGTTACCAAGTCTCCCTATTATTAAAATTAACGACATCTAATAATAGGGAATGTTTGGATTTCTTACAAGTAAAAGTTACTTTTTCATAACTTTTTCTACAACAGCCAATACTGAATCAAGCAGTGCAGATAAGATTTTTTCTTCAGTTTTTTCACCAATAATTGGAATATTAATATCTTTGTTCCATTTATCAACGATTTCTTTTTTTACATCTTCACTTTTTAATTCATCTAACTTACTGCCTATGAACTGTTCTGCCATTTTTAATAGGTCCATTCGATTTTCTCCTTAGTTAATAATCGTTTTCTGTTTCTTGTTTTTTTAACATATTTTCGAGTTTGTGACGTAATCCGTTACCTGAAAGACGTGCAATCACTTCTATAACTGCCTTGTGGCTGCGTTCAATAGATGCTAAACGTATCTCGTTTTTCTTAGCGTTATTGATCAGTGCTATAATAATATTACGCAGGTCCTTATCACAAACATCGTGTATTCTATTAAATTTAGAATGTATATCTTTTGTTAGGTCGTTTTGTATCCACTGGTTCTGTCGCCAGATATAATAGCCAAATGCTACTAACATAGCTACAGGTAGTCCAAACTGTTCTAATACTGCTAGTATAGGGTCCATTAGTTAGCCTCCTCGTATAACTCCTTAAATTTGAGACCTTCTTCCTGTCGCTTTTGTTCCTTATCTTCTTCTGACCTAACGTATTTATACAATAAATCGTCAAATTTTTTGTTAGCAGCTTTCTGTGTTTTTATAACACCAATATCTAACATTCTCTGTAAAACCTGAGAAATTAAATCTAAATCTTCATCAGAGTATATATCCATAGCCTGACCTTCTTTACCAGCTTTTCTATTTTTTAATTCGTTGTAGATGTTATTGTAGAACTTTTTTATAGTATTAAACCTGTCTTTATCATCGTATACGTGCATAGACTGTAGATCGGTTGCATCTTTATTAAGCATTCTCTCAGCTTCTATAATTTTTTCATAAGTATCGTATGTTTTAAATCCTTCTTTAGATGCGTCTGCTATAGTTTTTATATTTCTTTCTAATTGTTTTACTTTACCACCACCATACCACCAGTAATATGTTTTCCCAAACGGAACCACGTCTGCACTACTTGTGCCAAATTGTTTGTCGAATGCAGCAGCACCCATAGTATACCAGTCAACTACAGGCACGTAGTTAGGTGTTTCAAAATACGTTCCTGCCCATTCTTTTTTACCTTGCATAACTTGAAAGAATTTTTTTGCATCTTTTTCACCTTTACCTGCTAAAGATTGGAATAATTGAAACGGTATAAATTGCTGTAAAAGTGCATCGAAAAATCCTTGTTGTCTGCCCTGGTATATTATATACCTTGAGAATCCAAACAATCTAAAAATTCCATCTACTGCGTAATCCTCTAAAGTTACTTCTCTACCCATTAAGAAATCTTTAATTACAGCAGCACTCATATCGGTCATAAAGAATATACCTAATAATCTTAATATACCTTCAAATGCAGATACATATTCTTTTCTACCCTCTCTTATTAATCTTTTACCATCTTCAGTTTTTGTTTTATTATTCGTTCTTTGACCTTCTTCTTTTTGTTTTTTACCTTCATCTATTAAAGATAATGCATTTGACATTCTTATTGTAGACTCACGTCTGTAGTTATCAAATTGTTTTAGTGTAAATGTTTTAAGCTGATAACCTATTCTACCTATTGGTGAATCTAAATATTTAACAGGCATTTGTGATTGTGTCACTGGTTGCACATCGCATAACCTACAGAACATTAAAAACTTAATATCCTCACTCATCTTGCCTTCTGCTAAATCTATTATTACCTGGTCTGCAACTTTTTCTGATTCAAAAGTTTGTAGTAGTTTCACATAAAAGTTTCTTTTCTTTTGCTCATCTAATACAAAACTAGATTTACCTATCGTTATTTTTTTAGCCTGTTTTCGCATTTTATCATACTCAGCTTGTATAAATGCTTCTTTACCTAATCTATCCATAGCATCTAAACCTACAGCTTTAAAGACTATGTTTAATGCTCTACCAGTTCCTCTTATATCAGAGAACTCAGCAGATATTCTTTCAATGCCTAAATCTTCTTTAGTCAATATATTGTTCCTTAATGCTGTTTGTAGTATAGCTTTAATTGTTGGTGTAAAACCTGCACTGTGAAACGCCCAAGCAGTATCGCCAAGCTGTGTAACTGCTGATGTTATTTTACCCATAGTCATCATATACATAATATCTTTAGACATTTGTAATCCTACAGCACCTGGTTTTTCGTTAAACCTTGCTCTTAATATATCTATAATAATTTGTTGTTCATCAGGTGTTATGTTTGGTGGTATAACAGGTTTTTCAGAAATTGTTACGGTTGGTGCATCTGGTAGCTCTGATGTAGCTTTTCTTATTTTAGGCAATATATGTTCTTCTATAGCTTTTTCTGATTTTTCTATTAACGTAACTGGTCTACCACTTTTTATTGCTTGTTCACCTGTAACCCCTGATCCAGCAAATGGGTCTAATACAGAATCCCCTTCTAGTGTAGAGTTTTTAATTAACGCATCTAATAGTTCTGGTGCCTTTTCTGTTTGATAACTCTGCCTAATATTAGGTCTAACAAATCTAAAGTTGAGATTGTTTAAAGTTTTATCTGGTAAATCTTTACGGTTCTTAGGTGTGCCAATTAACATACCGTCTTCACCTGCTTTAAAATCGAATGCATTTTTAAATGCTTTATTTCTTACTGCATCTAATGTTGTGCCTTCTCTTATATAAATTCTTTTTACTGCATCTAAACCTGGAGATTTTACATTTTCTTTAATTATAAATTCTTTAGAACCTCCTTGTTGTTTTAAAAACTCTGTAGAAGGTTTTTTAATTTCATCTTTTATAGAATACCCAGCCTCTGTTCCTTTAAACTTTGCTGCTAAAACATTTTCATCAAATTCTACTATAACACCTTTTCCAGTTTGTCCTAGAGCTAAATTAATATCTGTAGATACATTTAGTCCTGTAATATCACCCAGTGAAAAAGCTAAATTTCTTGCTCTTTGTGCATCTGTTTCGTGGTATAAACTAGGTCCTTCGCTTATTTCACCACTTCTAGCGTAGCCTGATTTTGTAAATAAAAATATTCTTTCTGCTGCTGCCTCTTTACCTCTTACATTAGTTACAGGCTTACCGTTCTTAAATAATTTTTTCCATTCACCTTCACCAACTACCTTTAATCCTAAGTCATCCATTGCTTGTAGGTAAGGCAGCATATCTTTTTGTGCTGTAGGTGCACCAGATAACATTAAATAACAGTGACTGTCCTCATCTCTAAGTAAAGCAGATACGCTTTCTACAGCTTTTTTAAACTCTGGTGGGTACATAAACTCATAGTCTTTTATACCCCTGTTACCACCTATAAGTGCTCTACTAAAGTATGCTGGGTCTAAAAATACCATATCGTACTTTTTACCTTGCTGTACTAATTTAGGTAAGACATCCAAGGCATCTCCTGACTCTATATACGCAACATCTCTACCGTCTTCAGTTTGTATTGTGTATACACCTCTATCTACTCTTTCAAATACACCTTTCTTTGCTCCCTGACCTAGTATGCGTCTTACATTTGGTTCAAGTATTTTAGTTTGTTCTTTTACTTGTTTTATAGTAAGTGGTTTATCAGACTCCTGGAGTTTTTTCTTTACAAGTTCTTCCTGCGATCCAGGTTTACCCATCCATCTGGCTACTGCTCCACCTATATCATCTATGTCATCATCTTTTTTACCGAAAAATTCTTGCCTGTTAACTGCTCTTACCATACTTTCTATGTATCGTTCGTTTGCAGTTAAAAAGTCATCGTAGTAATCACTATACATTTCCATATCAATATTTTCTATTCTTCTATCTTTTAGGTTACCAGGTTTACCTGCAATTACATTAAAACCTCTAATAAGGTTATTAATAAAACCTCTACGTTCATCCTGGGTTAAAGGTCTTCCTAGTTGTTTTTCTTTTTCTACTAAAGCAGATGTTATTATTGCATTCGACTGTGGGTTTTTTTTGCTCAATAAATCTTGTAATCCATCTAAATCTTTTATATTTCTTGGAAAATAATAATTTCTATATCCTACATCGTAACCTGTGTTTACTGCTCTTTCGTGTATTTCGTCTAACATTGCTCTATAGTCATCTAATACTTCAAAAGCATTTTCACGTATTTTATCAGGCAAATCGTTAAGAATATCAATTACCATACTTTCATCTGCATTTACCAAAGCTAACTCTAGTTGTAATCTTTTTTCTTTTGAAAATTTATCTAATATTTTATCTTTAAAATTAGATAGATTAAGTAAATATTCGTTTCTTTGTACACCTAATTTCATCTCAAATTTTCTTAATTTACTTTCTAATACAGGTGCTATAAGTTTTAGCCTTGTATCTGAAATTTGTAGCAAGTCTTTAAAAAATTTACCTTTACTGGTTTTCTTTATACTATTTAGGTTATTCCTAGTTATGGTTAGTGCATCCTTTTTCCAGGTAGGTATATCAGTATCTGTTTTGTCTACGTATACCTCTTTTGGAGGTGGTGTAGTGTCATCACTAATCTTCATACTAAATCTTTTCTTAGGTTTTTTGTATGTGTTTTTTAATACTAAAGGTTTGCCTATATCTGGAAAATAACCCCACTCCTCTAGCTGGTTACCGTCCCATCTTATATCACCTGCTTTTACTGTGTAAGAGTGTACAGGAAAGTCTTTTTCTCCTAAATCTAATTGTGTTTGGTTCCTCATACCGTGCATATAAGCGTAAGTTTTAGATGGTGTAATCCAATCACCACTGTTTAGTTCTTGTGTGGGTGATGATCTATGTATAAGTATTTCTGCATCTGGATTATTCCTAAAAGATTTAATTTTATTCATAAAACCTATCATCTCGTTATATATAGCACCTCTCTGTATACCAGCTTCTAAGTAACTGTAATCTGAGTCTGGTCTACCACCTATGTAGTATTGTGGTGTTTGGTATATATCTCTTGGTGACATATCGCCTTCAAGTAGGTTAGCTGCTGTAGGACCATCGTCAGATGGCTGATGGTCCATTCTGTAATTCTTGACCGTTAGGTCTTCTATAGCTGGAAAGTTTTTTACTATATTGTTTTTACCTAAAGTTTTTACAAGCACATCTTTAATCAATCCTGTGCTAGAAAAAAGTTTGTCGTGCAGGTATATAAATTCTGCATCCATAGACTTTGCCTGGTTAAGTATCTCTAATGTTGCTGTGCGTATGTTAGACTCTATACCATCTGTTGTAATTTTTTCTATAACAGCTATGTTTTCGTTCTTATCGTTCTTGTGTATAGATATTGTTCCTGCTGCTATATCTTCACCGTTTTGATTTTCTATTGTAAACGCTCTTGTTTTAATTCTATCAGGTGAGTCTAGGCCTACCTCTACAAAGCTGCTTCTGTTATCATCAACAGGTGTGTAAAAGGTATCTTTCTGTACTATCAGATTCTTACTTAATACAAAGTCTAACAACTTTTGCATATCTATTGTTGCATAGCCTAAATTATTATCTTGTATATAACCTGTAAGGTTTATTAATCTTAGCTCTGATTTTGGTACATTAAGTCCGTGTAGGATACTAATTAACTTGTATCCGTTGACTTTTACCTTATCCTCAAGCAATCTTTTAACTTGCTTAGTAAGTTGTGGGTAGTATATCGGTGCTTCTAGTGGGTCTGCGTTTTCTAAATCTGTAAAACTTTTTACTTTGAAGGAGTATCTTTTCTTAAGTAAGTTTCTAACCCTTCCTGTTTTAACGCCTTCTTCAATGCTTTTGACAGCTTCGCTGGTTTTATAGAAATTTCTGACCTTAGCTTTAATAGCGTCTCTAAGACTTTGGGATGTGGCATATTCATCTGCGTAACCTAACCTTTCAGCTCTTATCATAGCTGCGTTTTTATAATTAACACTAAGCTCTGGTTTCTGTCCTAGGTTTTCCCATAAAACCTTTTCATACTCCCATAAAAGTGCTTGTATTTGCATTCTTGTAAAAGGATAATTTAACTCTTTTGATAGTGCATTTGCAACTCTATCTACTACTTTATCCATTATTATAATTTCTTGACCTTCAGGCGATTGACGTATTATTTTTTCACCCTTTTTGTCTAGAATAAATTCACCTTCTTTATTAACTCTAAACATCTTGCCTAACCAACGTCTCCAGGTTGATGTCCACCACTGATCATACACAGCTTCAGAGTCAAATCCATAAATACCTAAGATATATCTGCCTATCTTTGGACCAAACATATTTGCACCATAGTAAGTTTTTTCTAAAGTTGATTTATTTTTTTTAATATGACCAGGTATTGCAAAACCATTAGATACGCTCCAGTCTTTTATTCCATAACCAGTTATAGGTTTAACCATCCACTCCATAGCACCTTGGATTCCAAATTCGTTTATTAAAGTTTCTATTCTTTTTGCCTGTGTAGCAACGACACCTCCTGCTAATACACCTACAATATTTAATTCGTTCTCTAAATTTTTTGCCTTTAAAACAGTTTTTCCACTAGTGTTTTTACCGTATCTAAATTTGTCTGTTTTTATAAAGTGTTTTGCTAAATCCACAGACCACTGGAATTGTGCCATAGGTCCAATCCCTTGACTTGTAATACCTAGTAATGTTTTAAACATTAATTCATATTCTGGTTTTTCTTTTATTATTTGCATACCTGGCTCTAGAGATACAATATCCATAGCATCAGATATTTCTTCTCCGTACCATTCTAGTTGGTCGTTTAATCTAAAAGTAGGGTCTTCAAGCAATGTTACTATATCGTTCATAGCTTGTGCTACTGCGTAGTTTTCGACCTCTAAATCGTTTTTATAGTCTATATCAACTATCTTGTCTAACATTTCAGCTACTTGTTCTTTTTTACGTACTCCCTTAACTCTACGCCTAGCTTCAAATACAGGACTAGATGTGGTTCCATCTACTTTCCTAACACCCTCAAATATTCTGTTAAGCATTTTCTCTAACCCAGCTGGTGTAAGATTGCTATTGCGTGGGGAGCTAGGAAAGTTTAAAACAACCTTACCCCCTGGGTTTGTTACACTGTATATCTCATCTAATACATTCTTAACTGAGCTTATGTTTGGTTGCACGTTAATTACGTTACTAGCTACTACGTAATCGTATCTTTTTCTTAATGCTTGTGGGTCGTGTAAGGTAGTTGCTTGGTTCTCAGGTAAATCCCAGGCATTGACGTTAAAACCCTCTGCTTGATATTTTTTAGTTTGCCTTGCATTTTTACCTGCGCCATAGTCAAGTATCTCGTGATAAGGTTCTATTTCCTTTGCTGCGTGTCTCCAGGCTACAGGGTCCTTGCCTATAAAACCTCCTGCTCTACCACTATTAACCATACGCTGCCTGTCTTCTTTCTTCATATCCTTAATAGAATATCTTACAGTCTTTCCTTCAGGTGCGTCTGTTTCTAGTATTTTGTTAGATGCAGGTATTTGGTTAATGTGATCAGGGCCATTCTTTAAAAGCTCTATATTAGTACGCCCTTCTCTAGATGTAGTTACTATGCTATCTAATATATCAACTAAATCGCTTGGTAACAACAAGCCTGTTTTTTCAAACACGTCCATTACATCTTGACTTTTATGACCTAGTCTTTGTGCTGTGTATAATTTACTTATTAGTTCGTTTGTTCCGTATAATTGTATACCTAGCTTTTCTCTGAATTTTGTAATTTGTCCATCTGCCCAATCTGAGAGTCTTTTGTAGACTTCTGGCTCTGTTGCCCTAATCCCTTGTAAGACTGGTTCAACAATCGCATCTTCGATGTAATCTCCAATGCCAGAGTTTCTAGATAAGGTAACTTTAGTTTGTAACGGGTTTTTGGGGTCTGGTTCATAGTTTTCTGCTGCGATTGGGATACGCCAATTTCTTTTTCCTGGCTCATACTGAGGGTCTCCTTCTTTTATTAAAAAATTGTCTAGTGCACCTACAGGGTAGTCAGCTATTGTTTCTACTAGCATCTCTCTACCATCAGGTTGTACTACTATTTGCTGATCTACATTATCCTCTGTAAATACCTCTACTAAATCGTTATCTAAAAACTTTATAGATAAGTTATCGGTGTAAGTCAAATTTCTGTTGTGCTCGTGTATATTCTCTAGGTGCGTTGGTGCCAGACCTTCTTCTTTTAAAAAGCCTATACCTTCTTGCTCTAAACCTAGATTACTTTCATCTGTAGGTAATTCGTTTGCGTTAAAAGGTGCGTAATCATCTACACCTACATTTAGAGGTTTATTAAAGTTGTTGTTTTTATTTATTGCATCTATACCTGACCTACCCTCAAAAACATTTACGTCAGGTGTATCGTAGGATTGTTCTTCTATGTTTAAAGGTTCTTTGTACCACGTACCATCTACCTCAAATACTAAGTGTTCTTGCCCATTTATATCTGTTCTAAAATCGTTTGCAAATTTAGCGTTAGGAAACGCATCATAATCAAAGCTACCTAAGTCCTCTAATTTTGTAGGTCTTTGAGCAACTTGTTGTTTTAAATTATACGGTGCTCTGGCAAGTCTTCTTCCCATTATTTTACTTTATCTCCTAATCCACCAAACTCCCTAGTTATCTTAAGCTCTGGTGGCAAATTGTCTTTTAATCCTGTAAGTGGGTCGTATAAATAATCCTTTCCACCTATGTTTACTACTCTGTATGTAGCTTTTCTAGATTGTGGATTAGGAATGCTTTTGTAATCACCGTGTATAAATAGGTTAGTGTAGTACATATCCATTACCTCATCGTAGGCATCTTGCATTTGTTTTATATCAACCTTTGTAGGGTCTTGTCTGTATGCATTGTAAACTTCTTCGTATCTATCTCTAAGTTCTCTTAAATATCTTTGAAATTGATTTGGGTTCTTTGCTGTTTCTAATCCAGGTTTTGTTGCTCCTGGTTTTCCATAATCAACTATTAAATTTACAATCCTTCCTGTTTCTTTTTGTTCTACAGGTATAGCTATTTTCTTACCCTCAAATTTACTTAATAATTCTTGTGTTTTACTAAACAATATATCAGGTTTTTGGTAATAATTTCTAAACCAGTTATATACAGCTTGATTTTCATCAGGAGTGCCTTTGTACCCTTTTTTGACCCAAGCAGGTACCTCGTGGTTCTTAACTATCTCATCTGCCCAATCTACCATAAGTTTGTGTCTTTCTGCGTTAACATAGTTCTCACGTGCTTTGTACTCTGCTGGTTCTATTTTAGCGATACCTTTTTTAGTTGCAACAAAGTCAGGTGTATTTTTATATATGTCATCTAATACTTTTTTATTTTTTCTAAAATCAAATCTTTTATAATTACCTGTACCGTGTAAGAAAAACATAAATGTTGCGTTAGCTACTAAGTTAGATGGATCAAAATTTTCGTCACCATCCATAAATACTTGTTTTAATCCTTCACTGAACGCTTGTTGTAGACTTACAGGCTCTCCCTGGTAGTCATCTGTAAATTGGTTAGTGTAATTAATCATCGATTGTGCAACTAATTGCTCACCTGTAACACCAGTCGTAAGAACACCTACCTGTGTTAAAAATGTTCCTAGTGCTTTAAAAGTAGCTAGTGGGTCTTGTTTTCCCATTTGTGCCATACCAATCGTATTAACATTTCCACCTACATTTTGCAGTTTAGGAAATACCATACCAAATGCAAAAGCTGTAAGCGTCTGTGGAGCTATATTTAACATATAGTCCTTAGCACTATCGTTCCAAGCGTAGTCACTATAACCTGTTTGTGTTCTTTCTTTATAAAATCCAATAGGTATATCAGGGTTAAAGGTGCTAGTAACTGCGTTATATCCAGAGAATATTGCTCCTGATTTAAGCAACTGACGCATATTTAGTGACATATTTGAACCTAATCCTGGAACAAGTGGGTTCCCATACTTGTTTACACCTTTCATAAATTTAGCGAAACCTGCAACATTTAATGCTGTAGAGGCTCCATCTACTCCTACGTCATAACTTTTATGAAACGCATTTTGATTAGCCTTTACCCATTTCTTGTAGTGTGGGTATGTTTCCATCATAGATTTGTGAAAAGTCCTTACGTCCTTTGCTTGTAAATAAATATCTCTCATCTCTTTAGGTAGCATTTCTAGACCTGCTGTAGATATACCACCTGTTAATGCATCTGTTCCAGCAGCAAAAGCCTCAAGCACAGTTTTAGTGCCTCTGTACATAGGGTCATCCATTCCTAATTTTCTATCTTCAATTATAGTGTTAAGCTGATCTATATTTTGTCTATAATAAGCCAATTCGTTGTATCGTTCTCGTGTTTTTTGTAAACTATTTGGTTTTACTATTTCCTTAGTTTCTGTGTCTACATAAGCAAACCCTTCGTTCAGTAGTTTTTCTTTTTGTATATGCTCAATTATTTTGTTGTACTGTGCATCTGCAAAGTTATCTGCCTCTTGTTTAAGCATTTCTCTTACGTTGTTATTGTAATATTCGTTACTACGTGTATTTTCATATTTTTCGTAAATTGTTTTGAGTGTGCCTACAAGCTCTGGGTCTGATTTTAATAAAGATAATTGTTCCTGCCTTGCATCAAATTCATCGTCCTTTTTTATATCTGTAACTGGTGCTGAACCAGGTAAATAATATTTTAAATTTGGGTTAGTTGTAAAATCTTTAAGTTGTCCATTTTTATCGATATAATGTTTCGGAACAAGGTATTTTGTTTCTTCGTTTTCTAAAAAACTTTGCATAAGATTATAAAATTCTTGTCTTGCCTCATCGTCTTCAGTTGTATAAATTTTATCTCCGTTTATATCTATAGGCAAGTAAAATTGATTTAGCTCGTGATTGTCGTCAAAAATATTATACAGGGTTCTATCATAATAACCATTTATTCCTACTTTTTTCATCGTTTCTTTGTCTATACCAAAGGTAGGTCCAAAATCTTTTATTTGACTTGCTAAAACCTCTGTTTCTACAAAGTCTAGTAATGTTGCTTTTGCAGTAGGTGCAAGTGTAGAATTTTGTATATAGTCTTTTAAAACGTCTTTTAGTTCAGAATTTAGTTCTGTTAAATTTACATCTACTGCATCGTTGTTAAATCTTTTGTCTTTGTGTGCTTTTGTAAAAAAATAACTATTGGATAAATCTTTTTTAAATTTTTCTGGGTTTTCAGTTATATGCTTCATATCAAATTTGTGATTCATACGTTGCATACTTTGGTATACCTCGTATTCAGTTTGATTTAAATCTGTGTTTTCTATATCACCCTTTTTAAACGCTAGTGGATGTTTTAATTCTGTGCTTTTTGTTTTACCTTCACTAAATGCATCAATAACAACATTTTTATTTGCTTTTTTTACTAGACCTTTCCCACTCAATATGTTAGAATAATTCTTTATCAAAATATTGTCCATATTTATAGGGTCATCTTTGTCTAATAAAAAAAACAAAGGCACCTCACTAGCAGAGCTAAGACTTTTGTCTATATTATTTATTATATTTTTGTTAGTTACTATATCTGTAGTATCGTTTAATATTTTTACTACTCCAAAAGTTCTATCTACACCATCTATCTCTTTTTTTATAACATTGTCTTTAAACTCGTAGTTTTTTATTACAGAGTCTGGTGATACTCCAACTGTTGTAACCTTTCTTGGTGTGTAAAAATTAGCGTAGTATTCTGGTTTGTTTTGTACTACACCTACTTCTCTTAATTTTTCTACGTACGTTGCAGCTGAGTCAGGATGCGTAAAGTTTTTAGAAAAGTTATTCCAATCGCCTAAGAACTTTTTTTGTTTATCATCTGATCGCTCTACCATAACATTGTAGTGCAGCTTTAGCGATTCGTTTTGGTCTTTTTCTAAACCAGTTATATCTTTGTACTTACCTATATCGTATAATCTTGTTACTGACATTATTGTCTTATCCAACTTTTAATGTTTGTAGGTTCACCACCAACATACATAAAACTACCGTTTTTAAAGTGGTACACCGTGTTTAATTTATATCTTTTAATACGTGAGTTTGATTCTACATACTCCCAGTTTATAGCTGCCATAAGTTTATTAGCTTTTTCTGATGCAGTACCACTACCTAATCCTGTAGCATTTTGCGACAACAATATTTTATCAAACAACACAGCAGGTGTTTCTGTGTACTCATCTCTAAACTCATCGTCTATTTCTGGTTGGGAGCTCCAGGTGTATAGTTCTTCTACTGTGTTAAAATAATCGTCTAAAAGTTCTTTATCTAGTTTTTCTAAGGAACCATAATAGTTATTAAAATTTAATTTTTGTGAATTGAGGTAATCTTTAAGTGTAGACGGTGCTTCTCCCAGCTCTCTCATCTCATACCGTGATACGTTAGCCTCGTAGTATTTTTTTATATTCTTAGTTATATTTTCTTCTGTTTGACGCAAATTACCTTGTAGTTTTTTTATTCTAGCCTCTAGGTTTATTTTATTACCTATAAGAGGTTCGTATTTTTCAAACTTTGGATAATTAATTTCTATGTACGCTGTTCTTTTTTCTCGCTCAGACTTTAACTGCTCTGCTGTTTTTTTCTGTTGTTTTTTAAAATTAGCGTTTTGCTCCATAAACTTCTGTATGGTTTCGTTGCTAACATCTCTTGTAAGTGTAATACTAGCCATTTATGGACTTACTTCTTCGTATGTGATATTTCCTTGTTCATCCCTTTTCTGTGTAAATAATTTTGTTTTACCACCTCTTGTAACGCTATACCCATTTCCAAAACTTTGTATTTGAGGTTTGTTTCTATTCATAATACCTACAGCTGCATCACCTACGCTACCCAATATATTAGAAAGTGCAGCGTTACTGCTTTGTGTTTTTTGTAAGTTAAGCTGTCTAATTCTATCATCTCTTTGTAGGTTAAACTGATCTAAATCAGATTGTGCTTGTTCTTTAATTTGTTGGTTAGCTTGTGCTAGTTCTTGTGAAGACTCTGATATTTGTTTCATAGTAGCTGAATCTGTTCGCAATCTAAGCTCTTGTGCTATAACAGAATCTTGCAATCCCATCTGTAGAGCCTGGTTTATATTTTGACCTTGTGCTTCTTGTGCTACATTTCGTATACCACTCATAACCCTATTACGTGTTTGCTCGAATTGTGGGTCACCTTGCTCTGACCTTTTTCTTAATCTATCGCTGTACGCTCTTTCAGATGAGGTCATCTTTTTAGCTTGATTTATTGCTTTTTTATTTTTTCTGTGCTGTGCTATACTACCTATAACATTTAATGCTGGTATTAAAAAAGACATTAAATTTCCTCCTTCATATTATAAAGTAGCTCTCTATCTGCAACTTCGTTCTTTACATCCTCTATGCTTATTAACCAAAGGTTCCAGTGCTTATCGTACATTGTAGGCATATCTTTAGCAGCTGCTATTGATATTGCGTAGTTGCACAAGTCCTTGTGGTATACAGTAGGTATTACAGGACTAGATTGATGTGGTTTAGAGTCTTTATCTACTTGTGCTAGACTGTTGTATACTATTTTAATTTTATCGCCTTTATTAGGTCTTTGTGAAAAAAATATATTATTACCTCTAACAGAGTACCCTGATGGAGTTCCTGTGTGTAATTGGTTATCTGTGTCGTAAAAAAATTCATCATCAGTCATAGGTCTTTTGTGGTCACCTTCGACTAATACTGTAATCATAGACTTATAATCATCTGGTAAACCATAAAATTTTACCTCTTGTAATGCAGTTACAGAGTATTCGTTCTCTAGTATGTTTACTTTTCTTGTTAATTCTACCTCTGCCTCTCTTAGTAGATTTATTAATAAATTCTTATCTGCGTCTATGAATAAATTACATCTATCTGCTAGTTTTTCCCAAGTCATAAATATCTCCTTAATTACCCATAGGACCTTCTAGTGCCCTAACTCTTTTCTCTAAATTTCCTACCTGTATTTCTATATCTCTTAATATCGTTTCTAACTTTATTAAAAGTTGTTTAGTTTGTGCATCTTGTGGGTTCCTTGATATACTAGTCGACCTCAAGTTCTAATCTCCTTATAGATGTTAGTGTATTACTAGATTCAGGTGTACTAATTTTAATTTTTATTCTATTTGCTCTTAATTTTATGTTAGCCTCGTAAGTAAAATCTACATTATCGGCATAATTAGCTAGTGTAGATGATGCTGGTATAGTTATTGTTTTTGCAATAGTTTTCGCATCTCCATCTACATAAAATTCTAAAGTTATATCGTCTATAGAATTGTACCTTAAATTAAACTTTCTTATTATTGAATTTGAGTCTAAATCTGTAAGTTTTTGAAAAGGTGTTTCTATAACTAATCCATACTCTGTATTGTTCGTATACGCATCACTAGCAGTATCATCTAAAGAGTGTAATACTAAGTCTCTTTTAAAATCTAGCAATCTTTCTTCAAATTTGTATAGTTGTTTAAAATTGTCTACCACGTATTTTACATTAACCTGATCACCAAAATCTTCTATCCCTGCTGCACCCCAATCCCCATCAGCTACAGCTGACTGTATGCTTTTATGCCACCTTGCAGTTTCTTCAAAACCGTTTAGGCTCATAACATATGTAAAATTGTTTATAATTAATATAAGTTCGTTTTTGTTAGGGTTAACTATAACTTGTGATATACCACCTTCTCTAAAGTATTGTTGGTATGTGTTTAACCAAGAATCTGCTAGAGATATCAATCTTCTTCCTGAATCTAAATAATAGAAATTAGTTTCGTTAGCGAAAAACACACCGTTATTATACTCTAGTACGCTATCTGGTGCAGTACACCCTATATCTCTATACGCCTCTGTTAGTGTCCACTGTGTTATATCTGTGCTTGGTATAGATAATATAAACACACCTCTTTCCATAAGTGCTACTAAATCTCCTAAACTCTTAGCTAATCCTGTAATTTGACCACCATCTAAATCGTTTAGTTTTATAAAATTAGCTATAGGTATTACGTCTGGGTTACCTAACTCACTATACATAATAAAATCTTCGTGTGTTTCAAAATCTTCTTTGTCACCATTTATAATAACATTACCTACAAATCTACGACCTATGTGGTTAGCTTGGTATTTATACCTTACATCAGTGCTTAAAGTAATAGTACCAGGATGATCAGCTCCATCTGTTATACCATCATCTATAAAATCAAAATCTACAATAACATTGTTAGTTAACGTGTCTGCTGCACCAGATTCTAAAACATTGTAAGAGTATCTATAGTTAGGTGATATTATTATAGAACCATCACCTTCGTGCGTAGGTATCCTACTATTTAATAATAAAACACTATTAATTGCTCTATGGTGACTCATCCTATTATTAGTTTCACTTGTTGGACCTGGTTTTGAAAAATCGTATGTTTTTTCCTCTGCCCAACTCCAAGGTAAAACGCATTTACCATAATTTCCTACAATCCAACCATTATTATCAGAGCTTTTAGGGTAACCTCCATCTAAGATAGTGTAAAAGTTATTTTCTAAAGTATTATCGTCAGCTACTATAAAGTCATCACTATAACAACCTGTGGATGCACCATTATGTCCTTTTCTTTTTACATACTCACTTTTTGTTATTAAAAATTCATAAATATTAAATTGAGTTTGTGAACCTCCTGAACTATCAAAAGCTGCAAAAGGGTCTGCACTTGAGCTTGTGTAAGCTATTAAAGTAAACTTTGGAGAACCTGATGCTGTAGTATAAAAGCCATTAACTTTTACATATCGTCTGCTTAATCTTCTTAAATCTGTATAAGTTACATCTAAAGGGTCGCAATAATTTGATGGAGGGCTATCATAACCTGCCTGTGCCCACATTTCAGGCTCTCGACCTACTGTTACTAAGTGTGTCGAGTTGCTACTACTCAATGTAATGCTATTTGACGTAGGAGCACTTGCATCTTCATAGGCAACAAAATGCAAATAATTACCCATAGTTAAAGTAGATGTGTTTGCTTCGTTCGTATTATCTGCTGAAAATGGCAGTCTTGCATAAATTTCATAGTAATACTCTGTACTAGCTGCTAAACTAGCAGGTGCGTTAGAATTAAAAGATGAATGTAAAAAAACTGTTTCAGGTAATGTGCCAGTACTTGCCACATTATCGTGGTTTTGCCTATTCAAAGCACCTACATTTCCAGCATCGTTTGTCCCAAACGAATTAGGGTATACATTCAAAATTGAATCTCTATCATCGCCTCCTGCTATAGAACTTGCAGAGTAATTATATGAAGTTGGTGTTACACTACCAGAATTTCTTGTAAGAAACCAACAATCGTTACTGCCTCCTGCATCTTTTATACCATCCTGCTCTGCACACCAGTAAGTACCGTGTTCATCAAGTGGCTGATCTAAATCTCTATTTACAATAACGTAGTTACTTGATATGTCTTTCCAAGGTTCTCCTGTCATCTCAGGGTGACAGCCTCTGCCTCCACCCAGTGTGCTTGAACTAAACTTTAATAATCCTTTTTGGCTATTTCCTTCACTATTGTTTGGCTCTACCTCAGAAATATTACCAATACCTGCTTGATAAACAAAATCATCTGTAGTTATACCTATTTGACTAAAGTCGCAGTTGTCATACAAAAAATTACCAGCTCCCATATGACAATTTATACTCGACTGTGCATTTAAATCAGCTTTAGAATTAAGTGTTGACGCAGTAATTATTTTCTTAAATTTTTCGCTTAACCCATCTGCATCTGTTGACCTATATATATTTATACCTGTTACTCTTGGGTTTCCAGGATAAAAAGAACCTGCTACGTTAGGGTTGCCTATGTCTATTTGAAATTTGCCCATAAACATAGCGTTGAAACCAAAGTTGTCAACTGTGTAATCTTCATCACCCCATACAGGTGCTGTAAAATCTACTCCTGATGTATTTAATATGCTTTCAGATAACTCAGTTTCTTGTTGTCCGTCAAATATTAAGCTATACCTATAATAATACGTTTTGCTACCATCTTCTGCAAATTCTAAATTTCCTTTTCTTTGTGGAAACATATTCATAGTATATGTTGTCCAAGGTAATCCAGCTGGTCGACCAAATGGAACAATTTTGTCTGTATTTTTGCCTAGTCTATCAAATAAATAATCTTGTCCAGCGTTTTTAATTTTCTGTGCATTAGAACCTAAAGAGTTTACTATTTTAAATAATTTTTTTCCAGCTGATGGAGATGCTACGTCATCAAAAACTCGCACTTTGTTCCAATCTAAAAAACTGTTATTAAATTTTGGATAATTGCCATTACCTACTATATCGTGGTACATTCCTCTATCTATAAACACTGATACTAGTGGTGATTGACCAAGGTTGTATATTATAGCCTTACTACCTTCTATGTCTACTCTAAGAGCTCCACCTGTTGCTGTGTATAATAGCTCAGAATTAGATAAATCTTTATCAAACTTGTATATTTGACCTGTATTATTATCTACTACTAAAAAATACTCTCTGTCCTCAAATTTCCAAAACTTAACTATATCTGGGTCCATATTAATTCCAGATAATTGTTGGTTAGCTAAACCCTTAATTTTTTCTACTTTACCATTAATAAAGTTAGTTCTTTCTTGCCTAGTGTATCCAGGGTTCTGATCGTCATCGACCTCAGTATTTATACCTAGGTCTTGGAATGGAATTTCAATTTTTTGCATTATGCTTTAAGTCCTGTGCCTTTTTCTATTACGTCTAATTCTCTTTGATTTGCTACATTTATAATAGCTATTGCATTCTCAAACGATGCCCTAGCTCTACTATCTTTATTATCTCTAAAAAATATTTCTGATGCTGCCATATCTATTATAGGTTCGTGTAGTATCGCATCTAACTCACATTCTGATGCAAGACTTATTGTTGCACGTGAAGAAACAGTAATTTCAAAGTCAGTTGGTTTTTTATAGTAGTATATATCAACACTAGAAACGCTGGATGGTTTAATATAAAGTACATTACCCCATATATAACCGTGTCCTGCGTAATTATATGTGCTATCCATATTAGTGTCTTCATAGTATTTGTTTTGTAGTTTGTGTATTTCTTCAAAGTCTATCATATGTATATAAGCATCCTCAGACGCTGTGTTAGATATCTTAATTAATTCTATTTTTCTATGCAACATATTGTCAAGAATACCTACAGTATTAAGATTAACACTACCTGAGCTTACAGCTACGCTTGACATCAACATTTCTAGTGGATGTAAATAACTTTTATCAACAAGTGATGCAACTTTAACTTGTGCGTGATTTATTGCTAGTGTTTTTTCATCAGTAGTTAAGAGGGTATTTCCTTCATCCTCTACTTTCTGGGACAGCAGCGTCAGCATCTGATTTCCTGTCATCTTCTTTCTCTCCTTCTATAAGTTGCGTTAATACCTCTATAGCTCCAAGTATCTTAAACTTTTGCTGGTAGTTAGCTTCTAATTGTTTTTTTAAGTTTTCTAGTGCTTTATGATGGTCCATCGTAAATCCTTATCCATTTTTTAACTCCTTCAATCTCTACCATTATTGCTCCAAATTTAGCATTGTCTGTTGTAGTGTCTTCTATTATAGAGTTTGATGTTCCTGAACTTGCTGATGTCCCATCAAAGTTTATAAAAGCCTGATCTACATCGGCTTGTTTTAGCTGTAGTAATTCTGCTCCAAAGCTATTATTAGTATTTTCTATATTTACTAGAGCGTTATCAAAAGTTACATCTGTTGCACTACCTAAATTAATCTTTCCACTAGACTCCTCTATCCCTAATACCTGTGATGAACTACTATTTATAAGCCTTAAAGCATCGCTTTCACTACCGTCTTTATAGAA
>CENH01014950.1_pt1 | contig 29355 bp, 23 predicted proteins | sample 530171 | NCBI WGS metagenome assembly CENH01 (sample SAMEA2591132, study PRJEB7988) | marine metagenome | biome: marine biome (ENVO:00000447); feature: deep chlorophyll maximum layer (ENVO:xxxxxxxx); material: saline water (ENVO:00002010), including plankton (ENVO:xxxxxxxx) | depth 70 m | reverse complement strand
AGGCACCCTCTGTAAAATCCCCTGTAAATTCGAATTTATCAAACGCCTTGGTTGAGGGCTTATTTAGTATTGTTTGAGTATCAGTATTGAACGTTGAAAGTGCTTCTAAATTTGCGGTTAAGGCACTCATTTGCGCCGCTGCACTGGCAACGGGGCTTATCTTTACTTCTACATTTTGCGCATTGTCACGCGGCCATGGTCGGCTAAGTGTAATCGTCCTAGCAGTGTTATTCACTGTAACCAGCGTTTCGGGTATGTCTACGCCGGTCACGAATACCTGGCTACCTTCAATCGCCCCAAAAACACTGTCAGCGTTGTTTATTTGCGCCGTCGCATTGTCATTCGTGAATGTTACATCTGTTAAGAAAAACTCATATGTACTCATTAATCAGGCTCCCTATGGCTCGGAATGCTGTCTTTCCACCACGGTATCCCTGGCACTGTTGGCTGGGTGTCTTCGGGTTCGTAAGTGTCCCCTGTAATTGTGTGTTCTGTTCTAGGGCTTGAAACGTTATTAAACGCTTGAATTTCTAGCGACAAAGACAAGGGTTTCCCCGCGCTATCCGTACTGTTCGCCGTTACTTGAACACTGAGCGTTTCCCATGGCTCCTCTCGGGTTGTGTAAACATACGGCATGTATAACGTCCCGTAATAGTATGAATAGTTAACCGAAATGCTACTTATTGTTTCCCACGTATTGTGAGCCGGATGTGCTGTATCTACCATTGTGTAAAAAGTTTTTACTTCAACGGTCATTGGTTTGTCATTCCCAGAATCTTTAACGCACAACACCTTTAACCACAAATCACTTTTATAGTTAACCAACCGCCAGTTGTCGTATATCTTCCCTTCTTCACGCTCATATGTAGGACCCACAAATTTATTACTGGTTAGCGACCTAAATACTCGTGCGTTCGAGCGTGAATTAGCCATACTCATAACAATGATTGGGGCGGTCTTATTGGCGTCTGAAATCATTAACCCTGAACCGACCCGAAGGGCGCTGGTTTCCAGCACTCCAGATAAAGTAAGACCACCACCTTTGAATTCAAAGCCATCCTCATCTTCCCAAGCAACACCATTAGATTTAGTGAGATTGGCGTAGTCGGGTTCATTATTTGGTCCTAAAATAACAGGCCCCTTCCATAATCGTAGGTTATCCGGCCCGAAAGGGGCTGCTCTCTCCACTTTCATATATTCATCACCAATCATTTCATATGTTGGGGATTTTAAGGCCCCTGAAAAGGTCCCGCTCCCATGGAATTCAAGCTCGTTGGTAGAGGAATTAACACCTAAGACGATATTGCCTTGCAGATCGACCCAAGAAGTATTTTGAGATTGAAATGTTATTCTTGATGCTGACTCACTACCGTCAATAAATATACCGGTCACATGCCCATTAGCATCTATCGCAAATTCAATGCGTCCCGATAACTCTCCTAAAGCATCTTCAATCGCATGGAAGTATGAGAACGCGGTTACGTAATCACCTGAACTATTAAGAATTTTTGCTTCACTAAAAGCTTGGGCAAAGGCCGCACCTTCAACCCAATTTCCTTGCGCATCTTCGTAGCCTATCTGGACATTTTTAAATTCCGTTATCTGAGCTTGAACACTCGTATCCCCAACTTTTTCCTTAATCGCTAGTATATCGAGCGCACGTAATTGGTTTTCTGAAACTAGGCCCGAAACGTTGTATTGCAACGTAGAATAATTTTGTCCAAGTTCGCCCTGTTGTTCACTCCATACCTCAAGGTCCGCAGCAATAGTCGATAATCTCTGGCTTAGCGAAGCTCCCCAAGGGGTATCTTCTTTATTAACAATACCATCAAATATCTCGTCAACATCCGGCGTGAAGGCTTTTTCCGCTATTACATTATGATGGCGCCAAATTCCGAATCCCTCCCGAGAGGATAACCTATACCAGATATGGAATGATTGTCCGGCGCGTTGGGCATATAAGGTTATTGAGTCACCATTCGAGTAATCCGCCGCATCACTAATGACATTCTCAGAATGATATTTGAATTCATAGTAAGACGTGTTTACCGAGACCTTAGGTGGGGTAAGAGTTATTACCCCTTCTTGATTAAGGATCGTCGGGTCGTCCTCTGGGGTTGGGGGCGCACTAACATTAAAAGTTATTTTTGTAGGTGTCCCATACTTCAATGTTGAAGATACCCCCGCCACGGACGCCACATAGCCAGTCTCAGCCTTAAGAAACCCGAAGGCTTGGCTAGCTGAATAAGTCTGGTAAGAATCCTGTATCGTGCGCCCATCAGGCTTATAGATTATTACTTGATAGGCGTAATTGTTATCGTCCCACGTCAATAAGTGCGGTGTTTCATCTGAATCAACATACTCGTAGCTAAGATTCGTAATCGCCGCCACAGGGGTACTAACCAGAAATGATAGAGGACTTTCTAATAAATTAGGGTAAGTTCCCCCTGCAAGGTCAATAACCCTAGCCGTTATATATAAATTACTAGGAAGTTCCCCGCCGGAGACCGCAATTTCAAAATCACTTTTGGTAACTTGAAGCGTAGATTTACCTATTTTGGTAAATAATAAAGGCCTATTCTCAGGGTCTAAATCATTGTGGATGTTGAACTGTATACCTTGAACGCTACTGGTTTCTAAGAGGTCTATCTGTTGAATATCCAGTTCCCCAAACTGATACATAACCTTGCTTTCTATCGTAAGGGTGTAGTTCTCGTATTTAATACTGATTTCAGGGGATACCCCTTGGTCTTTCATATCTGCAGACAGTACCATCGTGGTCACCCAGTCTAAGGTTGTCCATGCGCTCTGGGTATCTCCCTGCACACTGCGAACCTCAATACGGACTTCCCCAATTTTTACGTTCTGTATTTCAAAGTATTGGTTAACGGTTTTAGAAATATACTCGCGACCATTCGTAGATTCCTCTTTAATCTTAATCTCGAAGTAACCCCCAGGCGGTAAAGGTGCAACGATATCCCAAGCAACCCATAAATTTATTTGCTCTAATCCACGCAACTGTAAATGTTCTTCATCAACAATCCGTAAATTCGTTACTTTACGAACTTGAGGCTTTAATAGAAATGAGTGTTGGGGCGCTTCCGAAATTATCAGGTTATCCGCATCGACGTGTTTATTAAGATTCACCTCTTGGCAAACAAAATCATATACCCCTTTTATCGACGTATTTTCACTGCATTTTAATATCCGATAAGGTTTAGGAAGACCAATTATCTGACCTTCTTCCGACGCGGAAATAACCACGGGAGGATAGCGATTGAACTGTGATAAATCGGGTAAAAAGCCTTGTATTTTTAACCGGTAAATAGGTTGATCTAGGTTTGAGGAAGAAATTTGCGTGGTGTAACTATAGTCCTCGCTAGTCCCCATAACCGTGACGTTGTAAACCCCAGCCTCATCAAAATACACAGGGTCACGTAGTGTTATAGCTTTAGTCTCCAGCTTCACCGCTCGACCGGAATATGCGTATCCAGCAACAGGATCAACGATGTTGATAATATCCATGGGCTCAAACGCCATACCTTGTAAAGTACTACTAAAAGATATCGTTCGCGTTTCTGTGGTGACGGAGGAAAGATAAAAAGTCATACGACGCTTAACTTCCCAAATATCAGTAGCGCCTACGGCTTCAAATTCGTAAGGGTTAAGCCCGTATTTATTGATTGAGTCCTCGTCTCTTATCTCTGAGACATACTGCTCTTGATAATCCATCGACGCATCAATGTAACTTGAGGTTAGCGCGTTGTGTCTTTCAGATATCGCCGAGAAATTGTAATTGTAAGGACTCCCCCCTGAGGAAGACACACACATTTCGGGGGTGATTGTGGCCACAGGGGCTTCGGGTAAATCCGCAAGAAATTTTATTTCCCCTAAGTCTGTTTCTATCGGTCGAGCAAAAGCACTTCCCAACACATACCGTAGGATATCCCATCCGTTTTTTGGGCTGGTTAACACAATATTGAAGGTATAACGTGCGGCCTGTTGCTCACCCGTTATCGGGTTAGTTAAATTCTTTTCATCTGTGTGAAGGTCGTAACCGTCAGCGTACTTAGCCATACGATAAACCGAATAGCGATTTATCTTCACTCGAGGGTTGTAACGAACCATACCCCAGTCGAGATTAGTCACCAATTCATAAGCAATCCAAAAAGGGTTATCTGTCCAATGTTTCTTTGCTTTAAATTGGCCATTCCAAACCTCTGTTTCGTCATAGGTTTTAGTGATGGGATCGTAATTGCTCGGGATAGCGCACTCAAGCCCATAGTAATTAGCATTTACGGTGGGGATGGATGTAAGTTGCTGGCCTAAAACTCCCGCAACATGCAGCATCGAAAGCCCTGGGTGGTACTCAAGGTCTGGGTCGTCATACTCAACACCATTATCGGTGTAAGCGTCCCCTGTCTTCGTGAGTAATTCATAGGAGGCCCAGTTAACTTCGGCAATGTCTTCATCTGTTGAATCTTGAGATAATCGCTTAACACGTATTTCAAACTGGTCCTCAGGTTTTGTGCGAGGCATCACGATATTATGCACTTTTACAAAAGGGCTAATCGTGGTTTTACCTGTAAAAGAGACGTTTTTGATCGTCCATTCACTATCTAAAATATTTTTGTAAGCTATCTCGAGAGATAAAGTATTATTCTTCGACCCTTCATCCGTATATTTAACGAGTTGAGAAACGATAAAACGCAGCTCTATCTCATCAAAACCTTTCGTAGTTGGGACGGTAGTTCTTGTTACGGGACTGGCATAGGCGAGATTGCTGGAAACTTGCTGCGTAATATTTTGCCCACCTAAGCAAAACCAAATAGGAGTCTGACCTTCCTCGGCATCCTCTTTAGCGCTAAGTGGAGTGCCATTTTCAAAACGAATCATCAGACTCGAGTTATCGAAATTAGACTCATTTATGCTATTAAAAACCGGTACATCATCGACAAATATATTTTGTAACTTTTCCTCAGGGGTATCCCCGACAATACCACCAATAGGCCCCTCGGAAATCCCTAGGACAAATTCAAAAGCGTCTGTAGAAAAGAGATTATCTTCTTGGTTAGAGGCGCTACTTCCGCCACCACCACCGGTTCCCTTAAATTGGTTATTAGCCACTTAAGTTCCTAATATCGTCGATAAATTAAATTATTTAAGGCTTAAGGGTTATTTGGATTATTAGGAGAACGAATTCCATCCTTATAAACCGTTTGCGCCCCTGTGTAATATGTTTGGCCAACTTGATTTGATTCACTGTTGTAATAAAGAGTTAGCCACGAATCACGCTTATTCTCACTAATATCATCCCATATTACATCCGTAAACTCTCGGATGGTAGCGGAATTTCCTCGAACGCTCTCAATATTGAATTGAAATAAATGTCCGCCAAAGCGGTGCTTCCCAAATATCATTGCCCTTGTAGTCCCTGAGGCTACGGTGTTGGGATAAGACGTGGCCGTGTTACTCGAGTCCTCGGTTTCACTACCCCCACCTACTTCCGGTAATAATTCTTGCGCAATACCCCCAGAAATAAACGCTAGCCCTACGCTTCCTATAAGAAGATTAAGATTTACCATCCCAGCAGAACCTAGCGCAGCGAACCCCGCTGAAACCGTGGGCATATAAACAGCCACGGCAATTAAAACGACGCCTACAATCACTTTAACCCATCCGTTACTTTCACCACTACCTTGAAAGCCCCGCAACGTATTGAGGGTTTGCTTTCGCTTCAAGGTTAATAGGCCATTAGCTACAGGTTCATCTAAGTCAATAATTGATTTTACCTCAGGGATTTCACACACGTAACGAACTTTAGACGTTCTAGGGTTAAAACCTTCTTGCATCTTTAAAGCCTCTAAAGCTTCACGATAGCTCGTAGCTTCGGTTTTTATCTCTTGAGGGATTTTCTTATTAAAACCTACTAATTTAATCGTCACCATGTGGGATAACCTCCCCTACAAATACGTCTTTACCCTCGACATAAAATTGAACGGTTTTATGTTGAGAGACTATCCAATGCTTCCATTCAGGTAGAGCTAAAAAAGTATAATAATCCGACAAGCTTAGATTTGAAAAAGTATCCGTGTGAGTGTGCCATGACGCCACAGTGTCGGCGTAATATTTTTCGAAGTCCTCATCTGAGACCTGAAATTCTTTTTCAGGGTTGTTAGCGATATTAGTAACCTCGACAATCTCCCCTGATTTTAAGATGAAACCACAACGCTCGAACTCAGAGCCCCAATATTGTTTCAGTTCCTTCATATCGTTTTACCCCTTAGCTTCGCTTTTAAGTGGGCAGGGAGTCCTTTATGAAGATTACGAAATACTTCGGCAGTTAGCATCGTTTCTATCTGATTATGACGGACTACTTTCACTACACGGTTACGCCAGCGGGGACTATAATCAACAACCTCACTTAAACGACCTTCCAAATGGTGTAGGATCTTTTGACGTCCCACATATATCGCCACATGATTTACAACCTCGCTTCCAGCGATACGCATCATAAGAACGTCACCATAACGAACACGATGTGCGGAGTTACCCGTATCCTCGAAACCTTCGGCTTCAAACTTATCGGTAAAGAAGTCGAGGCCTGGGACCCCTGCCCAATTGGCCGGACGTGCGTAGTTGCGCACCAATATTTGATACTTGTCTTTATAAAAGTCTTGCACCACGGTAAAGCAATCAACAATACCTTGCTCATAAGGGCGACCAAGATAAGGGGTTAAGTCATTCATCATACTATCACCGTACTAAACTCGGGTTGAGTATACCGGTTCGGGGGGATTTGATATTTGTTGGCATCCGATAACCGGCGCAATTGCAGAGTAAGTAGGTCCCCCGCGATATTACTCGGGTGAGATACGTAATATACGTGCTTAGAAACAAGGGAACTGGCCGACTCATGGGGCATAGCTTCATAACGAGTTACAATTGCATCTTCCAGCAAGCTTCGATTTATATAGTAACTATAAATGCCGCCTTCATTCGGTAACGTTAGACTTGGCCGATTTCGTTCGCTGCTTGAATTTTTAGAAACCCCTGAAAGCTGGAAAGGTGATTTAACCCATGTAACTCCATTCCAGTCGGTGGTTTTCTTATCCGTAAGTCGGATAACGACGGGAGCGCCATCAGGATCATCTATCTCTAATTGTAGGTAGGTAGTTAGTTCGTCGGGGGTCAAAGAATGTCGTTGAGACCGCACCTCGTTAGAGAGTTCTTTCATCGTCGATTTCCTTTAAATTTGCCTCAGTATACCGAAAACAATAAAGGATTGAATATTTTTCAAGCGCCAAAATAGAACACCCTAGCTAAAAGCTAGGGCGTTAATTTGGAAATCGACGATAATTAGGAACCACGTGGGCTGCTAACCGACTTCAAGATTAGGTGTTTTTGATTCACTTGTCAATAAAAATATATCGAAAAATAAATTTTATACTAAAGACTAAAGTGGAATCTCTCTTAATGTGACAATAAAAGGGAGTGATACCCCATCACCTTCGGTATAGCCCTCAGGGACTTGTAACGGTGAATCAAAACGAACCACGACATTTCCAAACCTATGATGGTTGTATAAAAATTCACTCCAAAGTTCATGTCTTTGGTAAAAATCATCTAAGTGATCAATACTATATCTACGTTCCATCGGCGATAAAGTTTGAGGTGTTTCAAAAGATTTCATAGCTTCAAACGACAGCTTAAATAATCGAGATACTGGCGTTGAGGGCTTGGTTACATACTCCCAATCATTACCGAGCGTGATCCTAGAGGAACGTTCACGATACGAATAAGAAACCTTGTGATACGGAAAGTCAAAAACTTCTAAGCTCATTTGTTCTTACCTCTAGGAATTGATGCTATTAACGTGGCGATTTCCCCGTCTCTAGCAATGTCGTCGCCAATAATTACTTTAACGTCATTCGGGCCTAACTGGGGTTGTGCTTTCTCCGACATAACATACACATTTACCTCCCCCGATTCCGTGGAACTTATTTGGGAAATAGTTTCTTTCGCTTTAAGTGTGGACGCTTCTTTTTGTTTAATCGTGGATTTGTCCACCGAGTTAAGCGCCCGAACGTTTTCAATCCCTAGGGCATCCACCGAGGGTTTACGTAAAATAAACTCACCTCGGCTCACTTTCGCATAAGTGGAATCTCGGGTATCCATCCCCGCCGTAATCAAACCACCAACCTTATAAGAACCCGCAAGGATTGGCCCCCCTGTAAAGCGAAGCCCCGCCAAGTTACCTACCGCCCCCGTTGAAGCCATCCCTCCTACGTTCGCGGCACCACCACCCAAACCTATCATAGAAAATATTGAACTGATCAGTTGGTTCGCAACAGCTTGTGAAGCAATATTGGCCATCTGGGTTAAGATACTGGCGCCTAAACTACGAATAGCATTTTCACCACTTTGTGCCCCTGTAACTAAATCCGTGAAGGTATCACCAAATGCCTGTCCTAACCCTTTAGCGGCCTCGGTCGCCTCTAGGGTCATTTGCTTAAGCATATCGTAGCTTCGATAATGCTTATTTACATCATCAACAACGTACTGCCCCGCGTTACTCAAGCTAGACCCTAGAGACCCTTCGTTGGCTCCGGCATAGTTTTCATCTACACCGGTACCGTTTAATGGTCTATAAGAACGACCATATATCGCAGCCCCAACTTTATTGTATTTGTCCGTCTCATAAGGACTCATAGATATAGCTCGAGTGACGTCCTCCATTTTCATACGGAAGTCGCGTAGGCTTAAATCTGCATCTTTCGAGGCTTGGGACAAATCAATAAGATTTGAGTCTAGCGACAAGGTTTCAGACTCAATGCTCTCGACCGCCTTCGTGGCCTTTATCGAACTCCGGCCCCCTGTTAAATCAGGGTTGTCAATAATCGTTCTTTTAAGATACTCCGCAAAATCCGCAAGCGCCTCTTTGGCTGTTAGTACCCCTTGTTCTTCTAACTCAATTGCCGAGCGCTCGAGCTCCGTGGCTTGGGTCTTAAGTTCGTTCGCAATCCCTGAGGCCCTTTCCCGCGTCTCGTCGGTATACCCGTCATTTTCAGCAATAGCAACATACTCATTTGACTCACGCAGCTTATCCTCCGAGAGCCTACGAAGTTCCTCCGCCGAAAGGCGCACCTCTTTTAACTGGTTAGAAATACTGGTGCGTTGTTCATTAACCACATCAGACAACAACCGAGACAATTCATCATCATCCCCTAAAAGCCTAAACTGGCGAGGGTCGATGTTCTCTTTTGCTAAGAGTGATTGTTCAAAGCTCTCCCTAATTAGGGTCTTTTCTTGAAGGGCATCAAACTGCTCATTAGCGAATTTGATACGGGCCTTTAATTCTCTATCACGCTGGGCTACCGAAACCGGAGAATTGCCATCGATGGCTGCAAATAAAGTGTCTTGCTCATTCGCAACCGTTTCGCGTTCTGTGTTCAGTGTTTTAAGCTTGTTCTTTATTTCGTCGGACGTATCTCGGTCGGTAACTTGACGCAGCCGTTCTTTCAAAACCTCAATTTCTTTATCCAATTCAGCTAACCGAGCGGGGTACGTTAGGTTAGCATCCGGTCTCGCCGAAAGTGCCGCAGATTGTAAGTACTTTTCTAACCGGCCCCGAGCATTCCCTTGAGCCTGAAAGTATCCTTGCTCTTGAAGAACCAGACGAGGATTAGCCACACCCCGTTCGGTTAACTCGGAAATCGTCTCAGCTTCATGCTCTACAAGCTGGGTAAGACGGTCTCTTACGATATCTCGTACCTTTTTGAACGTGTCTAAATAATCACTCGTCTCGTGGTTTTCATCTTCCTTAAATAACCCTTCGATATCCTGAGAAATATCAGCAATCCCATTGAGCCCGTCACGACGCCTCGTTAATATAAACTCCGACAGTTCGCGGTCGCCTTCTATCTTCTCAGGATCTAAGCTATCCCACTCTTTTTGATTCGTTTCTATATCCAAAAGAACATTGGCCCGAGATAGCATGGCCGCTGCAAGGTCCTCGATATATTTCTCGGCGTTTTCTCGCGCCTTACCCTCAAGCTTAAACTGCCCCATAAGGGCATCTAACTGCTCCGGCGATTGGTTTAGGATACGGGTGAGCTCACCTTCAAGTTCCCGCGTTTTACTTCTCGCCTTTTTTACTTGCGACAGCGCCCCTTCCTTTGTCAAATCAACATTCTTTATTTCATCATTAATTTCCTGCAAATCCTCAAAGAACGTAGGCAGTACCGAAGCAATTATTTTATTGTAAAAATTAGAAACCCCCGCATTTTGTCCTCGGCGTCTTGACGTTGCAGCATTACGCTGGGAGTTCTGGCCATTGGCCAAAGGGTTTGTTTGTCCAGTAAGCAATCGCTCGGCATCAGAATCAAACCACCCTGTTGAAAAAATCTCAGAACGCTTAGCTTCACTGTTTTCTAGGTAAAAGCGACGGTTATTTTTCTGCAGATAATTAACACCGTTGCGCGTAGACGTTTCGAACTCAAGCATTTTCGCAATGAGTTTATCGTAGCTATCCACCGAGGAATCGATATAGAGACCTTGCTGGCGGAATTCATCATTTAACCGACGAATCTCACGCTGCAGAGCATCATTATCCGCGAGGTTATGTTGCTTAAGTATAAGTGTGTCAATCGCCCCACCAACTTTCTTAAGTTGGTCTTGGTAGGCTTTTGTTTCAGCTTGGCCTTGATTAAGCCTCGCCTGAGTATTATCAACACGATCATTTGCTCGTTGACGACCATCTAAGTATTGGTACCCATACACGGCACCAGTACCTAACAGGGTAGCAGTACCCACCCCAGGTATAGCACGGGCTGCTAAACCTACAGCACGGCCTACACCACGGCCTTTCGCGACATTGATAAGACGAGAGAAAATATTACCTTTAGATTTTCCCTTTTTGCCGCCCCCTGTGAGCATTTCCACCCCACCCAACAAACCCGCACCAAGACTCAGTACGCTACGTGAAGCCAGTAAGCTACCGAAGATTGACGCAGGAACCGCCAGCACACTTAGCGCGGGGCCTAAATCACGTACCACGGATAAAAAGTCCGCCGTGGTTTCAGTTAAACCGGTTATAACATCTAAGAGGGGTTCAAGAGACTCATAAACAATCGACTTACTGATAGAGCTTAATCGCGCTAACTGGTTAGACAACGCACCCATCTGGGTTTCGTTCGCTCGCGCCGAAGAACCACCAATACGCATTTGTTCGCTTAATTCCTCCGCAACTTCAATGTTGTTGGCAAAGGCCCCGTAGGCTGATGCTGCCCGAACTTCCATACTCTCCATGGCGTCACGAACGGTAAACCCTCGCTCTGCGAGAGTTCGCATCACAGGGATTAAACCATGGGCAGTGATATCAAGATCAGACATTGAAATACCTAAGGCCTGAACCGTTCGTATAAATGTGTCTGAGGGCTTCTGTAACGAAATAATTATTTGACGTAAACCTGTGCCCAACGTTGAACCCGCTCTAATCCCTGAGTTGGCCATTGCACCTAACGCCGAGACTGTTTCTTCAAAGGTCACATTCGACTGAGCCGCAAGGTTACCCGAGTACTGCAAACCTAAAGTCAGTTTGTCGAGGTTTAGTTTCGAGTTGTTTACCGCGGTCGTCATTTTGTCCACGATATTAAGCATCTGAGAACTATCTTTATTAAATACCCCCAGCGTGGACGTGGCGAGGTCTACGGCGCTTTTTAAATCTGAACCTACGGCGGTAGCAAAGAGTGTAACGCCCTCTATCGCATTTTGAATATCCTTTTGACCTAAACCGGCCTGACCCAGTGTAATCGCCGCATCCGCAACCTCGGTAGCCGTAAACTTCGTTTTCTCCGACACATCAATAAGATTTGTCGAAAGTTCTTCCATTTCCACATTGGTAAGGTTAACTATCGACTGGAGCTGCTTAAACTGCCGGTCAAGCTCGGTGGAGAATATCGCCGAGGTCGTAATCCCTCCGATACCCGCACCCATAACCGCATAGTTACGTAGAAGTTGCCCTTGGTTTCGAAATAACTGAGCACCCCCATCGAGACGTTGGTTTGTTCTCGCTTGCTGTATCTGTTCAATTCTTCGGTTTACGCGTTGCTGCTCAGTGACAGGGGCCTTAGCTTTAGCTCCCTTAATTTTCTCCCGTTCTAGCTGTTCGGCTTCACGGCTTTGTCTGGTAAGGGCCTTAAGTTGTTCTTTAGCTTCGTTGGTACTTTTCTTAAGTTCTTTTAAGGCTTTGCTACTATCCCTTACTAATGCTGTGTTACCTGTGTCCAACCCTTGCTTTAAAGCTTTATCTGCCGCACCTTTTAAGACTTTATTTTTATCCAGCTCAACTTGGATTTGATCTCGAGTGAGAGAGCGTAAACTACCCCCTCTCAACGGGTCTGTCTTAGGGACAGTGGGATCAAGACGTAGCGCCTCCCTACGGTAGTCCGCAAGAGTTTTACGCTCCGCCTCGTTACGTGCCTTGTTTGATTGTTTAGCGGCCTCTCTGGTCGTATCTTCAAATTTCTTTAACTGCTTTTCAGCCGCAGCAATACCGGCATCTAAACGTAGTAAGTTCTTTTTGAATTTAGGGATAGCGTCCGTATCACCCAACCGTTGCGCGTCTTTTAAAGCATCACTCGCCCCTTTTCTAAAAATACGCTGACTGGCCAAAGCATTCGCTAAATCTCGCTGTTTATAATTGCCAACATTATTCGGGTCAATCTGGCGGCGACGCTTAATCGCGGGATTGCTATCAAATTGTTTCTTGTAATAGGTATCCAGAGACGCCGCTTTTTGCTGAGCTTTTTTCTCGGCATCTGCCGCTTTACGACTCTCAATAGTTAGCTGGGAAAGCTGTTCTTTAGCTTCTTTGGTACTATGCTTAAGTTCTTTTAAGGCTTTGCTACTATCCCGTATTAAAGAGGTGTCACCTGCCGTCAACCCTTGTTTTAAAGCCGAGTCCGCAGCGCGTTTTAAAACCTTATTCTTATCTATCTCAACTTGGATTTGGTCCCGAGTTAGCGACCGTAAGGCGTCTTTTCGTAATGGATCTGTCTTAGGAACCGTGGGGTCAAGGCGTAGCGCCTCCCTACGGTAGTCAGCAAGCGTTTTACGCTCCGCCTCTTTACGTACCTTGGTTGATTGTTTAGCGGCCTCGCTGGCGGTAGTTTCAAATTTCTTTAACTGCTTTTCAGCCGCAGTAAGACCCGCGTCCAAACTCTGTAATTTCTTTTTGAATCTCGCGATGGCCTCGGTGTCACCCAACCGTTGCGCATCTTTTAAAGCCTCACTCGCCCCTTTTCTAAAAATACGCTGACTGGCCAAAGCATTCGCTAAATCTCGCTGGTTGTAATCACGAACCGCATTAGGGTCAATCTGGCGGCGACGCTTAATCGTGGGGTTGCTATCAAATTGTTTCTTGTAATAAGTATCCAGAGACGCAGCCATTTTTTTAGCTTGCTCTTGGGCTTGTTTCGTAAATCGGCCGGTGATTTCACCCATTGCCGTATTTAGCCCTTTTAACAACTGTTGCTGTTGCTGAGGATTTAACCCTTTACCAATAGTGAGGGCCAGTTGGTCAAGTATCGCCTTAGCATTCTTCTCATTTTCTTGGAGAATTTTACGCTGGGTGTTGACTTCGTTCTTAGCATTTGAAGCAAGCTTTTCACGACCCGCGGGAGTATCGGGGATCTGAGCCAAATACCCCTGCAACTGCTTACTCGAGCTTTTCGTCACCCGCTCGAGTTTTTCAAATTCCTTAACTAGCGATTCGATTTGCTTTTGTGAGTTACCGTCAATGGTGAAGTTTAGAAGTGTTTTACGGATAGTATTAGATGCGGAGCTACCTTTAGCCATCGTCGATTCCCCTGATTGTTAGCTGAACACTGCTTGAGCCAGAGCCATAGCCTCATTTTCGTCTTTTGGTATGCGACCTTTGGGTGTGGCCTTAGTTCCTTTCGAATTGCCGCCCCCGAAAATAGCTCCCGCAGCATTTAATAACGTCACATATTCTTGTGTCATAGTGACGACCCGTAACCCGAGTTTGAGTTTTGTTTGGGTTTTTATATCGTGGTCGGTATAGCTCCAAAATATTTCAGGCAACCGGCTAGGTGCCGTTTCAAAAACGAAACACAAACGTTCTTCGAAACTTAATTTCAAGTACCAACTATTGAAGATTTCTAAGCATTCGGGGCTTTCATCTTCGCTTTCAATCTTTGATTGGCCTTCTTGAAGGCCTGAGTAAAAAAATTTTCAACGTGCTCCGCCACCCATTCAAGCAAATCCAATACGTCGTTAGGGTCAATAAGTAAGCTTGACGTATTAAGTTGCTTAGTTATCCGCCCCGTGGGGTTTCGTTCAGACAAGAGTTCAACCAAGATACTTTCCCTAACCTGGGGGTTAAGAAAAATTTCACTCAATTGTTCAGGGTTTTCGAAATAACCTGTAATAGTATTTAAGAGGGCAAAGCTCATAAATACTTCTTTTTCACTATCATTAATCTTGATAATAAAAGTGGTTTTCAGTGCGTCACTCATCGTCGATTTCCTTAAAAAAGGCCCCGAAGGGCCTTAGTTATATTATTGGCCCAATAGACCTAGCTTAGAGGGGCCTTAACCGAATCTTTAAGCATTTTACCCGTTTTACCTTTAAACTCCGCATAGTACGGGTCTGTAGGGTTAACACGAATCGGCGTGAACTCAAAAGGGATATTCCCGAAGTTGTCCGTACCAAAGGCCATCGTTAGTCCAGAACTCACACGGAATTTAGGGATAAGGAAGGTAACCCAAATACCATTAGCGAGCTGCCCGATAACTTTTGCTGCGTAACGAAGCTCGTCGGAGGTTGAGCCTAAGTCCAGGACATTAACTACCGAGACATAAGAACCCGCGGCTAAGGTCTGAGTAGAATCGCTATCAGGGATTGTTAGTTCAATCGTGGCCGTTGTCGCGGTACCCTCCGAAATACCAGTAACGTCCGTAACCTTCGCAATAACAATATTTTCAGATACTTCATCACGAACACTTACCGTATTACCGACTTCCACATTTTGGCCAACACCGTCAATAAGCTGTAGGGTTGCAGTCCCCGAAGCAAATGAAGCCTCAGCCGATAGCACATGGGCATCGCCGGTAACTTCAACCAGCTCACCACCGTCTAAACCTAACGCATAGGCTAAGTTTTGCTCGGTGTATTCGTACATTTCAAAGGTACCTCGGGTAGTAGATCCCGTGGTAATAGAGAACGCAATCTCGTTAGTACGGCCTTGAGGAAGGTCGGTACTTTCTTTTTGCGATTCGATTGTGAAATTCTTAACTAGACCAACCGAATGTTGTTCTGGGTTAAGGTCGTATAATTCTTCGGGTTTACCAATCATTACTGTGGCAGTACCCAACATAAAATTAGTGGTTTTAGCTTCACCAGCCATCGTCAATCTCCAAATTTTAGGTTACTATTGATACCTTGTTGAAGGAGGATGAATCATGGCAAAATTAACACCAATAACAATCATCACACCCACGAACATTTTAATTACCGCCGCTCAAGCTCCTATTGATGGAGAATCGAGCGCTGATAAATTAAGGGCTTTATTAGACCACTTTTTGGACAATAACTTAAGTCCTATAGATATGCGGTCTGTCCCTATGTCGGAATCATCTAAAAGCTTTACTTTAAGACTCCAGAAAAAATCACTGGAACGTCTGGATAAGTACTGCCAAAGAACACTATACACCCGTCCACAGGCTTTTCAAATTGCTGTTTGTACAAGTCTTAGACATTTAGGTTTAACTCAGTTTTGTGACTCATCCAGCGCGGACGCTTGAAAAATAACTGATTGAAACACCCTTCCATTCTTCCCGTCCTGTACTGGTAGTATCTGGGTCATTCTTACACACGTAATTTGGCCCAGCCTAGCGGCGGTTGATTCATCATAAAGAATAAAGGATTTTGTGGGTCTTAAGCATTCATAGATATAATCTATGGCTTTACTTAAGCGCATATTGTTTATGTCCGAAACTGTACTTAGGGTTACGGATGCGGATAACGAGTCCAAAGGTGAGGAATCCGACGCTGATTGCATTGCCAAGTTCTCTATCCCAATAAGATCACCGTCGGGTAAATCATCCTCGTTAGAAAACGCGTCAAGGTTTAAGCTCTCGAAATTACTCCCTGTAAGTGTTTTCAAAATACCCGCACTATCTTTGCAAAATCGCAGTACTGAGCTTTGTATATTTATATATTGGGCCATTTAAAGGACACCCTCTCGTTGTAGATAACCGGTAAGCGAATCTTTACCCGTTCCGGCCAGCAACCCACCGAAATATGGTAACAATATCGCGTGGTTATATTTGTGAAGGAAACCAATCTTAAAATTTTCTTTTTCGGTAAGTATGCCTAATTCTCCCATCAAATCCGCTAAATCGTCATAGGTGGAATTAGCCCCTGTAAAAGTATTAAGTTTGGCAAGATAGGAAACCGAGATCCCCGCACTTACTAAACCTTCAACTACGGCCCTTTGTATCGATATCCAGCCGCTTCGACCCTCAACCGTTACACGGTTATCCGTACGTATTTTCACCCCGTTCTTGGCCTGTAAAGCTCCTTGCCGAAGGTAATGATTTACCGCAGGGTCTACGGCATCTTTCCATGAGACATATTCTTTGGTCTTAGGGTTGTAAGCTTTTCCCGTCCATCCTGAAACTCTAAGCCCCGACTTTAAGGACTTAGCGCCCGACGCAATGGGTGATAGTGTCAAGCCACCTAAACCCGTGTAAAGTTCCGCGCCTACATCATCATCTCCCCCCAAGCGGGTAAGTAAATTCACCAACGAGGTTTCTTTTCTAGGACCATCAATCTCATTCTGCCATCGAAACAGATAGGGCTCATCGGTTAAGGGGGGTTTATTAAAATCCTTGTTTTTCCTAATCTGCCACCGTGGGCTAATAGGTGAACTTTTACCACCATACCCAAAGGCATTCGGAGGGTATTGAATTACCTTGGCGGTTTTCGACATACTATTTAACACTCCGGCGAGGGAGGTAAAGACATTCTTTAAGAATTCGACTGTTGCAGTCTCTATTTCACTTCGAACAAAGGCCGTTTCCCCTTCGGTTAATCCTGTAACAAGGGCTTCGAACTGGGCTTGAAAATCCGCCGTAACCGACATGATTACACCTCAACGCGATAGATGCCGGAGGAAAAAATTACTTTTAATACTGGCTTACCGTCTATTTTGCAATCTTTTGGGATGGGGGCCGCAAAGTAATAAACTTCTTTACTTACTGTTAACCCTTTCACTTCTTCGGGAGTTTGAACTTCTTTAACACAGTCGTAGGTCTTAGCTTTTGGAGAAAAACCATTTGTCTCCAGACCGGTCACTGGATGTTTTAAACGTATTGAATAAACAACCTTAACACTATAATTTATGGCTAAACCCACAAAAACATCATTATGGCCATAGCTATGATGCTCGGCCAGCAACCAAGAACGTCCCTCGGGTTTGCTTATTACATCCCCCCCCTTTAAACCGTAACGCTTGGGGATATGAATGAGTGATCGGGTGGGGACCAAAGTGTAAAGTTTATCAGAAGGAGAAGTCGCTTTCGCTTCCACCACTCGATTGCCACAACGATACTTGGTAAAGATATTCATGAGTCTTCACCCGTGAACGGGTCTGTTCGAGTAATGAACTCAATAAGGTTTTCTTCTGGTAGCGGGTCTACACCCTCAAACGTTAGCTTATGGGCCCAATATTGAGATTCTATTTTTTTCTGCAATGCGGGGATGTTGATGCTCGAGAGACGTGATTTCTTCGTGTCGTCTAGCTCGTTAGACTTCAACGTTTTTAACTCGAGGGATACGGCGTGACGCATAGCTTCATGCAATAGTATTAATTTATTTATTCTTGCGCTGGTGTCTTCTAAGAACGTTTCACCAATATCTTCTACCAACTCACTGTAGGAGCCAATAAAATCTATTTCTTCATCAGGAAGTTCTTCTGAGAATAACCCTAACAACGTCCTAACCTGTGAGGGTTGTACGGTAATAAGTATCTCCGTATAAACACGAATAATATCTGTGAAAATACGTAATCTATTTTCACTACTAAACTTTACGGTAAGCTTAAAAAAACTCAAAACCTCACTGCCGCTGACTGTCAGGAGGTCTTGAGGGATGCTAAAATCAGCATCGAAGGACACACTCGTTTCATGAACTACTACACCCTTGCTATCCGTGATGCGAATATCTACAGTCCCAAAGTCCGGCGTAAAAATGTAATCCCCTATTTGAAACTCAGACAGCGGTAAAGGATCATTATTTGAGACTGTTATCATGGTTACACCTTAAGACTGAGCTTTAGTGGCTTGAGTCCCAGTTTTCCTAGTGGTTGGCTTAGTAGCACCGTCCTTGGTGGCACCGTCCTTGGTGGCATCGTCCTTAGTAGCACCGTCCTTAGTAGCATCGTCCTTAGTAGCACCGTCCTTAGTGGCATCGTCCTTAGTAGCACCGTCCTTAGTGGCATCGTCCTTAGTAGCACCGTCCTTAGTGGCATAGTCCAAACTATCTTCGCCAGTACCTTCTAACGAATGGATATAGTTCTCTAGGGCCGCTTCCCAGTCCTTATCATGGGCTTTATAAAAGGAATAAAACCCTGCATCGTCCGCATTCTCAGGGAGCTCCTTGTGCAAAACCTTGATTTGGTCTTGAGAAACAAACTGGTTTATCTCTTGAGAATGCTTTATCACACTAGGGCGAAATGCGCTCACTTCCCCAAAACGTGTCATCAGCATAAAGGCGCCCGTGGTTTCTACGAGTATATTTTTCATTCTAGTCTCCTAAAAAGCGCCCCGAAGGGCGCCATCGTTGGTTATGCCAGGGTGTCGAAAACGACACGTGTGTCGCCGTAAACGAGGCGATAACCGGAGTTTTCAGTTTTCACGTAAGTAATTGACTGGTTCTTAATCGCGGTTTCAGACTCAGACAGAACCGACCCTGCTTCGATCAATTCTTCTAACGTATCCGCTTTTGAATAGCAGATAAGTTTTCCGGTTGGCGCAGAGCTCGAAATATGGAAGTTCACGCCGTTAAGGAAATCCATCATCAAGGCAACCTTAGGGCCACCTCTTTCTTGTAGGACTTCCGCCGTTGACTTACCGTTAGGTTGCGTTGGCAAGAACATTAAGAACATTTCTAGCCACATATCGTAGTTGCCCACGATAATGTCTACAGGGGTACCTTTACGCGCACGACGAGCAAAGAAATCGGCTAAAGCAACATAGTTGTCTTTAAGCGATTTACCCCCTGTTACGTCCCAGTTCTTATAATCTGACGCGGCAACAACCTCGGCAGCACCATGTACACCATCCCCGTTAATTAACAGGTTGGTCGCCATTTTCACTTTGCTGATTTCTTTATTACGCGCAATACGAGCCGCATAAGGGGTTAAGATATCAAGGCTGACACGACGCTCAAATTCATACGAAGTACGAATACCTGAACCATGCTTGAAGAATCGGACGGATTTATCAGAGCTGGTGATAGTCTGCATCGGAATGTTGGCTAATTCTGCTAGAGGCGACGTATTCAACTCGCCTTGGTCGTCAAAAATAGCCGTAGTGATAAGTTCGGTACCTGAAATAGTTCGGGTTTGGGCAACCATCGGGGCCGTAGACTCAAACATATCTTGGCGACTATTCCATTGAAGCATATCGTCGATAACTTCGGGGAATAGCGCTCGGGACCCAGGGCGAGCACTAAAAGTATCCGCCGCGGCTTGGAGGGTGATACCTTCTTCAAACGCGTTTTTAAACGGGAGGTTAAGGTCCACAATAGCCGCTTGATAGCCAGTCATATATTGACCGTTACCTAGACGGAAATGCTTACCAGCTTTCTCATCGTTAGACGCGTGTACATCAACCGAAAGGTTTAAGTAATCACGGACATTGATGCCGTACTTTTTGGCTTCTTGAACTAGCCTTACCCCTGCACGGCGAGAGACTTCTTGGTCGTCGCTGTCAATTCCATTTAGTACTACCGCTAAAGGGGCGCGTTTAATCTGACTTAGGTTTTGTGCCTGCATCGTCGATCTCCAAATTGTAAATTCTAAAGAGTTGGTTCAATCATTCCCGACTTAACGGAAAATTATTGAAACCACTTTGTTCGTGGTGTCTACAGCACACACAAGAGTATTTAAACCTGCGCCAGCTCCCGCAAGTTTTACGTTACCCGCGCCATCCGCAACCACATGGGAACCTGCTGTGGGGTCTGTTCCGGTGTACGTGAACTCCGCGCACATATGCCAACTAACCCCCCCCATCTTTACAGTCTCGGTAATACGATCTTCATAGGACTCGAGGTAACCTATAATTTCAGCACCGTCGGCACCAAAGCCTACGGTAAAATCATCCGTAATACTCACGGGTTTACCAATGTCGGAATACCCTGTAATACTCGTATCCAGATAGAATGATGCTGCCGCGGATTCAGTACGGATACCCTTATGTTGTAATTGGCCAATTTGCATGACTTTTCCCCTTATCGATTAGAAACAAACGCACTGTTATGCGCGGCAGATACAACACGAATATTGTCGTCTTCCGGTGCGCCAGCACCTTGAGAGACGCCACCGCGAGGAATAGCTGCCAGTTTAATTTGAGCCTTTTTCAAAAGCTCTATTTTCTCGTCCGCCGTAGCATCCTCAGAGAATTCCAACCCTGCGGCCACTGCGGCAACCTTAAGTTGTTCGTCAAAACAACCAACGATTTTTTTCGCGGCCTCAAGGCTTGTTTTCGCTTCCGTAAGCTCAGTTTTTAACTTCGAGTCTGAACCGGCTTCGACTTGTGCTTCTAAAGTTTCTATTTGTCCTTTGAGCTTGGCAACTTCCGTCTGAGACGCTTCTAACGCCGATTCAGCCGTTTCCAGTTTTAATTCCAGCTTGCCATTAGCTGCGGACAACGTAGAAACTTGATTACTTAGTGCTGATAAATCCATAGTTTCACCTGTTGTTTCACTTTGAGTAGGTGAGCAAGCCAAATAACTAAACTGAACCGCTTCGGGGTTACTATGTGAAGCGGCAAGCTGGTTATATGCGTCTTTGCCCAAACGTTGCTTGGCAGAACCAAGTATCTTCGGTTTATTGCTGGCCCCTTTATTGACCAGCGATAATTCTTTCCATGCGCGTAATTCCGTAAGACGTAAATGAACCCCGTCTTTACCTATTTGGTGTCCGTTGTCACATTCACGGTACCAAAAACTCATTTCGTTACCTTCTTCCATGTAGTCGAAACTACACTCGGAACAATAAGCGTGGGTGGAAGCCGCGCCGATGGAAACTTCATCAAGAATAGCGAGATCAATATCCCGCGCATACTGACTATTAGCATCGACATAGAATAATACGTTTAAGTCGGTATGCCCCTCGTCGGCAGAAAACGTCTCAGCGGCAAATACTTTACCTACCGGAAGCATCTGGCCGTTGTGCATTACCTGAATAGGAACACTTTCTTCTTTGTAGGCGGTGGCCATCTGAGACAGAAATCCTTCTGTCATTATTGCGCCATGGTAAGCTGTATGGGGTTGGTTAATCGGGCGAGTGGAAGCCGCAACGGATTCATACGCTGCAATTTGAGAAAAGTCTATTTCATCACCCGCTGCTTCGGTGATTAGCGCTTTGATACGCTCGGTGAGAGTTAGCCGTTTAGCCATCGTCGATTTCCATCCATATTTTCGATTATATTAGGACTTTTCAATCACGTTGCCAAGTCCGATTAAAAATTAACCTTAACTCTGGTTTGCTTTAGACTTGCTGCTCTTATCTGAGGCTCTACTTACGGAGCGACCTGCGGGGTCAGAATTCGGGGAAACTTTTTCCTCATCTACGTCCATTTTTATATTCGCAAAACCGGTACCCGTTAACTCTGGTACCGCATCCGGTCGAATACGTCGGTACATTGCAATATGATAGTCGTCGTCGGTAATTAACCCGTCACTTAAATCGACTCTTAACCGGTTCGCTTTTAGATTTAATTGCGCTTCGAGCTCTAGTTCCGAACGCAAATCGATATTCGGGTAGCGAACGATAACTCGACTTTCTGACCCTTGTAGCCGTAAGGCCATGGTTAGCATACTTCCGAGTATTTCACCGATAGGCTCATTTAAGCTGTCAGCATTCTTCGCAAACAGGTTCGCTTCAACCGTTGCCGTATTAACCCCAGATTCCCCGCGACCTAATACCGTGGCCATAGTTTTTAATCCCGCTTGATTCTGCGCGTTCAACGTGTCGATAACTTCTTGTATCTTGAGTCCTGTGGCGGGGTTCTTTTCATTCAGCATACCAATTTCAGAACTGTCCGTGTGGGCTATTGGTTGGTCTGGGCGAATTGATGCGAACTGAGTGGCAATACTTTGTCGGCTCTGCGAGATATACTGACGCATCTTACTAATATCCGCTCGCGCATCCGCGGGGGCATTTCTAACAAGGACTTCTTCTAAAACCTTAATGGTAATACGAGGAAAGCCTGTTACCTGCATGATACGGTATAAGTCGTTAATCACCTGTTGTCGTGCTGCCATGGTATTAATCGCACTGATAAAGGGGCTATGGCCGTAAGCTTCCGTAGGCGGTTTCCGGTACCATGCAATGAAGAATGTTGGGATATCCATTTTTATCGGGTCACCACCCCCTTGATCTTGCCAAGGTATCATCTTCCCAGGCTCTTTCTCTTGCCAGCGGATACTCCCCATATCAACTTGCCTAAGTTCGGTTAATTCTAACTGGTCGCCAAACACCGTTTCACACCCAATACCCCCACGGGCCAACAACATATAGCGGAATTCTTCGGCAAGTTCTCGGAGCGTCTTTTTACGTATATAACCTTTTGAATAATCTCGACGCGTTTCCAAGGCCTCGATTAATTCATTCACGATTTTAGCCCCGTCACGGTCAATAGCGCCATCGGGGTCACGGACGATAAGATAAGGGGTAGAGCTCCCCGCGGTGGTAAGATACGCGCCTAGCGCCGCCGAGGCATCGGGGTCTGACTTAACCAAATTCAACACTAATTCTTGCGACGTTTTTTCCGTCCGCGTAGAAATAAGGTCCTCTAGGTGTTCTCGATAATCTGGGAGCGATAGGACTTCGGTGTTGTTTTCGGCGTTATATGTCGCCGTTTGAGTATTCCCCTTCGGCTTAAACCGATTAGGTACTATTACTTTCAACTTATTTAAAATTGTTTCGGCCATCGTCGATTTCCCAAATTATTTATGTCGGCGAATTATCTTATCTCGCGCATTCGCCCCAGAATACCCGATTAAATTGGTTGTGCCAAAAATATCCATTTCCGTGTTGCCTAAAAGGACCCCGCCGCCCCCTTGAGTGACGCCTGATATATCAGTATTCACGTTGGTCCAACCTTCTAGGCCATCTTTAATAATTTTGTAAGAGACACCGGCACAAAGATACGCCATTGCATGAAAAAAGTGATCTTTCCCTGAAAGCTTCACCCATACGGCTTGAGCTTCTTCCACTTCCTCGCGTATCATATCTTGAAGGTGCGATTCTATTTTTTCTTTGTTGCTGGTATAACCCTCAATAGACCACGTAAGGTTTCTAATACCTGTGGCCACATGGTCTAACATATCCGTTCGATTAACCTTGATATAATCCACATCACCTAACGCGTTCTTATCCTCGACAACTTCCTTACTACCATGATAATGCACAGGCATAATACGACCAAAGCTACCTTCCCGTAGCCCGTTACTGGTGGGCGTGTAAGGATATCTATCTACCCCACCCCCAACAAAGTTGTATTGTTCATCAAGCTTTTTCACAAGCCCGTTTAATTGATCGATATGGCAGGATGTGGCTAAAATAATTCGCATCTTTCTAGGTTCTACGCCACTACCAACAACGATATGACATGTGACACCCACATCAATTCCTATAAAGTGAGGTTCCCCTGACCGTGGTTTAGGTATCGCAGGACTTCCCATCACCATCTTTATCTGGCTTAAGGATAACTTTTGGTCCTCGTTATTGTACGGTTCTCCCTTTACCGTATTGTAAAAGCCTTTTAAATTATCGTTCGCTTTGTAGTCTAAGAGCTGCGCAAAACAATACTGAGGATCTAATCGGTGAGTAGAAAACGTTCGGACTCTATAACCACGGTTTAAGACTCGAGAGGGATATTTCGCTACCCATTCACGGTTTTCATAGTCCGCAAGATTTAAGGGCTTACGACATTTCTCACACACGACTTTGGCCGATAGAATATCAATCTGACCCGAATCGATTAACGCATCGCTGATATCTTCAAACTTCTCTAAATCATCCGGCAACCCATCCACCGCTACAAAAGCCCGACTGAAAACGGGTATCTGGTAATGGTTGCAGCACCGGCACTTAATCACGTATTCATGTTGGTCACTTCGCTTGTAACCTCGATCAACCCCAACCCCTTCATAAGTGGGGGTGCTAAACCGCTGATTAATACGATGGTCTGAACCCTGCAGACGAGAGTTAAACAACGAGAGCATAGCAGGGTCGGTTAAATCGATTTCATCGTTAAAAACAAAATCCGCATTGATACTCGTGGCATCGGCCTCCGCTGAACCGGTCACATACAAAAAACTGGTGCCCACGCGCATTAAGTCCATTGATTGCTTGGTCTTATCCCCGCTTTCTTGACGAAACGCTTTATCGAAATTTATCAATGGTTGAATACGGGCCTTTGAGATACGTTTAAACATTCTCTCGTTGGGCATCGTATAGATAAGTGACGTATTGGGAATTCGGCTCAATATCGCAAGCGCTTTACGTATCTGGATTTCTGTTAGGCCAACCTGTGAGGGCTTAATACAATCCAAACTAGGGTGCATATCATCGGCAATTTGTTTCTGGAAGGGGTATCGGTCGAAACTAAAGGGGCGTTTGTTCAAGGACGTATTAGCACACATCCATTCGCCGTGAGTCATATCCGCAGAGTCACGGTTATATCGCCCCTCAGCGGTCGAATACAAATCCAAGAGGAATTGGTTAGCCACGGCCACCTCAATTATCGTCAATTAGTCTATTTTCGCTAAAGAATACGCTTTACGGGCTATACAGGCAATATTGCGGTATGATATTTAACCTATAATTAAAGAGGAATCGACGATGCAACAGCCAAAATTTTATCCTGAATTATCCCCTGCTCTACGTACCACACTTAACACGTGGAAAAAGCTCATTGAGTCAGACCCCGAATATCTCAACGATGAAGATTGTCCATACTCTGGCCCCGATATTGACCTTCTAAAAAGCCTCTTTGAATCAGCACCAAAAGCAACCTCCGTAACCGCTTCGGACGTTGAGGACCCTAACGAGGTGCCGGACTTCGAGATTGAAGCGCTTCAACTTTATCGAGATATGAAAAACTTTAAGTCGGACTTAAACGCCCGTGATACCAGTGAAATGACAAGCACCTTTAGAACCATGGTGTCACTAATGGAGAAAATACTCGACGTACAGGAAAGGGCCTCAGGTATTAAGCAGTTCGGTGTATTCAAAACATTTATTCTCGACATGATGGAGCGCTACCTAGACCCGTCTCAGCTTTCCGAGTTCGTGGACGAAATGAAATTGAAGCTTAATCAGGAGTAGCCAAATGTACACATCACTATCTAAATCACTATTTACGGTAGGTGTCCCAACTATCCCGTTATTCAAACGCTCAAAACTTCCGGCCATACCTCAAGATAAAATTGCCCTTGCCACCCAGTCACTACATCAAAAGAATTGGCAATCGGTTCACGCAGATAAACTCTGCGGTATTCTTTTAGGTCTGCCTTTAGAAAAACAACCCGAACATGCCTTGGGGGCGCTGGCCTTAACGCAACAGCAAAGTGACTTGAAATTGGCGTTAACTCAAAGCATGCCCTCCAATTGCTGGGTAGTTTCATCCGCGAACATGCACTATTTAATTTTTAAGATCCCCTCGGATGCAACCCTAAATGATATAGCTTCCTTCACCCTCTTTGGCACCGGCCACGACGGGTCGTTACTTTCGTTTCTCGCCGAAGATACTTGTATCGTACTAAATAATCATACGCAGATACCGACCCAAGAAATGGTGGATAACTTACCGGTATATAACCCGAGTGATATTGTGACGCTGGTTGAAGATATTCTACCCAACATTGAGGTTCAAAAAGAGCCCTATAAAGCTGAATCCAACGAACAATTACACACTCTCACACAGTTGGACGTAAAAATACGTAGCTACCTCACACATTTTTGCTTCGATTTTTTATTCAATTGTGAAGAAAACACGACACTTTTGCCCATTTTGCAAGAGATTGATGCACTTTATGATAGTTTTTGTCAAAATTTTGACGAAATCCCGCCAAATCATCAAAAACAGGCCTATTTTCAAGCTTTTTTCTCACTTATCTATCAAATGCGTATTACTTACAACCTTAAGCTCCCTCCCGCTTGGGACAAGCAAATAGGTAGTACCTTGAAGGAAAAGTACGCGATTCCGTTCACCAAAAAGGACGCACAATTAAATTATAGCCAGTTACAAGAGTATGTTTTCGAACAAATGTCCGAGGCTATCGGGGATGAGACCAAAATGCTTGCTGCATGCCAACGTGCTATGGAAGAAATCGCCCGTTCGTTCACCATCACTAAACTCGAGTCCGACCAGCTTAAGCGATATATCTCTCGACAGTCGGGAATGAAACTGAACATGAGCAAAATGGAGAGCCAAATAAACAAATTGCGACTCCAAGCGAAAGGGGTTGTTAATCTGCCGGCCATCGTTCACAACGTTGTTAATTTTCTCACCAGTCAAACCGAACATCGATTCGATTCGGGGTTAGATGCCCAGCATTTGTTTCGCTGGGAGGGAACACACTGGCGTCCTTTAGAAGATTATGAAATTACTAACATCATAAACACCTACTTCCCGTCAAGCTTCACGCTTAAAGGGACTCGAAACATGAATGCCATTCTTACGGCAGTGAAAAACAAACTTGCCCTACCCCTGCGTCGTGTCAGCTCCACCGGAGTTAACTTCAACAACGGGTTTGTTAGCCCTAGTCTACAATTGCTTCCACATGATCCAGATATGGGATTAACCTATACGTTGCCATTCACGTTTGACCCAGAACAGCTTAATCCGCCAAAACGCTTCGGCCGATTTTTAAATCAATTGTGGCCACATGATGAAGACAGTATTTTAGCGCTGCAAGAAGCCATGGCCTCCACGTTCTTCAACACCGGTACCCTTTTTCAACGAGCCATATTGCTACATGGCACCCCAAAGTCAGGCAAAAGCCAAATCCTGAACATCATACGGGGACTCATCCCTGTACAAAAACGCGTATCACTGCCCCCTAACAAATGGCACGATAACGACTCTTTGGCCGCGCTCACTAATAAATTACTTAACTTGTGTGGGGAACTTTCAGAAGACGAAAAAATAAATAGCCAACGTTTCAAAGATATCGTTGATGGCACGGAGATAACCTTAAAGAAAACCGCCAGCCAACATGTGACGCTACACCCGCAAGCGACCCACTGGTTCGCGTCTAATCATCTACCAAAAACCAAAGATTTCTCAGAAGGGTTCACCCGTAGATGGTTAATATTGGATATGAAACACCCTATCCCTCAAGAGCAAAGGGTGCTAGATATCGGCAATAAAATCGTCTCGGCTGAAAAAGACAAAATTATCTCGTGGGCAATTCAGGCCTACCCTCGATTGATTAGCCAAAGAGATTACACCTTACCCGAATCCCATCAGGAGTTGACGCGCCAGCTTGGCCAGATGAATAACAATGTCCGTTTTTTCTTTGAGGCCTCAGGGTACATTTCTCTCAGTGACGATTCGATGATGGCGGTACTTAAGTCACTCCCAAAAGATGAGTTGATTGAGGAACTAAAAACACTTAACGCAATTTCCGGCCGAGATTTGTATACGCTTTATTGTGCCTCCGTTAAAGAATTTAAAAACGGTGCCGCTGTAGACGAAGGCGACTTTTATCGAAGAACCAAAGAGCTCAGTAACCTCTATCAATTTCTTCAAGTCTTAGGTCGTGATTCAAAAAATAGATTAGTTATCCAATATTACGGCTTGGAAGTTAATTTGAACGGCTAATTAATAAACACCTACTGGAAGGCAAGAAAAAAAGTTCACATTTTTACAAAAAATTTTCTTGCCTTTTTTGGGTTACACTCACCCCCTCTGTAGCCTATGTTTTCTCTTTACTTTGCACAATTTTCCTGTGTTACCCCCAGTCCAATTTGACGTATTGGTAATATAGGCCGAACCTTATTTGCGCTTTTTACCCCGTTGACCAACCAGACCAAATCCTATACTTTAGTCTACGTCGCCGAGAGTCCCCAAAATAATCAGGGGTTTATCCGGCACCACAATCAGGAAATCGACGAACGTTCCAAGACACTTGACCATGTTGTTTAATTGTTTCGGGAATCTACAATTAACGCCTAAGGCAAATAATTGTCTCAAACCCTCAGCTCAAAAAGCTGGGGGTTTTCTTTTAGGCCACCACCCCAGTCCCGCGTTCCTCACTTTTGTTTCTAGTTTCTAGGATTGAGTTTCTAGCATTGAGTTTCTAGTTTCTAGGATTGAGGGTTTAGATACTACCTCCCAAAATCCCAAAAATTTTTCAGGTGGAGTGTTGAGGCAACCCCACTATATCAAGCCATTTTCTTGCATAAAAACCACCCCCCCTTATATAGTGAATCACGTTCGAGCAACACCCGTTTTACTGCTCCAACTGGTGGGGAACTCCCCACCGCTAACAATTAACTTTTAAGGAATCGACGATATGACTACATCAACCAAACCAACACCAAAAAACACCACTGCCACCACTGCACCTAAGGCATTCGACTTGAACCAATTTGCGACCGTGCTCACTACAGCGGATAAAAACGCTAAACGCGTCCCCGCTGTGAAAATGGCCATTGCTTGTTACGTGGTGGCTAATCACATGCAAGAGGGCATTAATCAATCAGTATGCCTTGACTTATACGGCGTCCCCGCTGCCCAGCGCACCCGTGCCAACCGTGACACTTCACGCCTATTCAATCAGGCTACAGGCTATTGGAAGGACTACGCAAAATATGTGAATGAGAATCGCCAATATTTCACTAAGTTTTTTGACAGCCTTAAGGCGCTGGAATTCAAGGGCACTTTTGCACAGCTAGCCGATCGCATTTTGGACGCCGATATATACGGCGAAATGGGCGCACCTGTTAACAGAAAAGAATGGCTCGAATTTTTAGGGGGTTATTTGCCTAAGGATGAAACCAAGGCAGAAACCAAGGCAGAAACCAAGGCT
>CENH01025471.1_pt1 | contig 31209 bp, 39 predicted proteins | sample 530171 | NCBI WGS metagenome assembly CENH01 (sample SAMEA2591132, study PRJEB7988) | marine metagenome | biome: marine biome (ENVO:00000447); feature: deep chlorophyll maximum layer (ENVO:xxxxxxxx); material: saline water (ENVO:00002010), including plankton (ENVO:xxxxxxxx) | depth 70 m | reverse complement strand
TTTTTTTTCTAGCCTTTTCCTTAGCTTTATCTATTGCTCTAAGAACATCTTCGGGCATTTCATGTTCAGAAACTGGCATATTTTCTATGTGGGACTCATCCAGTGTTTCTATGTAATATCTTCTGGTTATGGGTTCAATTGATTCTTCCGCAGAACTTATTTCATAATCAGAAAATCCAGGCATCTTTAGAGGACAAGATAAAGAAGGATAATCTAGTTTACTATACTCATCCGAATCTGATATTAACCAAGTGCCTTTTCTGTCACCACATCCACATCCTCCACAGAAAAATTTACCATCGGTCTTACTCTCTCGTAAATGTTCACATGGAGGCAAATCTCCTGAAATTGCTCCATCACCAAAGCAACTAATAACTCTAAGTTGTTTTGTAAATCTCTCTGTTTTTTTATTACTAAGTCCACGAGAAGTTAAAGCTTTTGCAAAAGAAATAACTTTTTTACCAAGATTCATAATATACTCCATTGATTAGATCGAAAAATCTGCATCTGTAACATAATTTATATAGATGTCATCTAGAACAACTGCACCGGAATTTATATTAAATATTACTCCTTTAGATTTTAAGGTAGTTAGTAATGTAGCCTGTCCTGCAATATGGACTCTTTGTTGTCCCAAGAATCCTTGTGTTCCGCTGCTCAGTCTCATATCTAACTTTGCTGTTCTATTATAACCATCACCAGATACTCCAGTGTGAGGTGAGTAAAATACCAAAGTTTTAGGTGTCTTAATCATTTCTACTGGGAACTCATAATAATTTTCAGATGCAGTTGCCTGTCCTCCAGTAGAACCTGGTGTAGGCGATACTGTAAGTTTAATAGGACTGAAATTTGGCTCAAAGTAAGTAAATGTTGTTATATCTCCATCGTTTTCATCTAAGCCGTATGTTCTTTGATAGAACCTTGAGCATTTCAATCTCTCTTCTTCTGGGTCTGTTTTTTCTCTGAAAGGGGTTCCAACTAAGGTTGCTCCCTGTGCAGAGAACACCCTGAAGTTTGCCATATCAACACTGTCTCCAGTAGGAAGTTCTGTGATTTTAACTCCTACAGCAACATATCCCTCTGTTTGATTTAGTGAAGCTGTTTTACCTAATGCAGCAACAATGTGGTCAGAACCAAAAGATTGCCAAGATGATGATAGTGCGTGAGCACCAAATTCTTCTGTGTCATATGTTGTACCATCATGAGATCTTCTCAGATAAAAACTAAGAGTACAACCAGTGCTTGACTTCATATAACCATCAACACGAATGGTTTCTCCTAAGAATTTTTCTGGATTTTCTAGTCTGTTTTCAATTCCCATGAAGTAACCAGAAATACCCGGATCACCAGTGGAATGGAATCCTGTAGTTCCTGATCCACCATGCTCAAACGTAACTCCCAGATAATAAGCTGGATCTCCAGCAACATCTACTTGTCCAGAAGCAAATGTAAACCTAGAAGCAGTATATCTAGGAGCACCGCCTGATGATATGGTCAATGCATCAGTAAAATGTGCCCATCTATCTGCTAGGTATCTGTTAGTTCCAGTTTTACCTGCAAATACCGTTCCTCTTTGCCATACATCATAATTACCATTTATCATCTGGTTCTTCGAGACGAATATCGGATCTGTTGGTTGTGCAGTTGCACCAGCAGGACCAGTTATACCAACATCAGCTACAACGGTTCCTAGTTGATTAAGAATTATTCCTGATGATACGCCCATACCAACAATAATTGGCTTGACTACTTGTCCAACAGTTTCGGTTTTGTTGGATACAAAAGTACCCGGACCTGTAGCACTAACATAATAGAGTGATCCATTTGTAAGACCACTAAGACCGGAAATAAACCCTTCGGTTACAACATCAATATAATTCACTCCAACTTCTTTGACCATACCCAATGTTGTTTTTGAGTTTTCTTCGTTGTTTGCTAATGCCCAAGTAAGACCAGATAAAGAATTGGGGAATCCTACACTAACACCTCTAACTACATTTCCTACTTCAAAATGCTGAGTCGCTCCACTAGTTCCAGCCATAACTCTGCTTATGGTACTAACAAACGGATTATCTGCAGAGTTTCCTCCGTGGAATAAGTTTCCATTTACACGCAAATCACCAGATATCGTGATGCCACTAATAGTGGGGTTTAGACTAACAATAAGATCACCAGCATCATATGAGTTGCCAGTAGAACCAATAGTGATACCAATATTACCATCACCGGCACTTGCACCGTAAATGGTTACTCTATTTAACTTTGGTATGATGTCGGTATTTTCTTTTGTTACCCACTCATAGAAAGTTGAAGTAGCAGTTAAACCTGGTATTTGATAATAATTGTCTTCAACGCCCATTTATATTTCCTTAGTTATATCTATTTAAGTATTGTGTAACAAAAGTTTTTGGAAAAGTATCACCTGCAGATCCGGCACTTGCTATGTTATAATTAGTGTCTGATATATTTATAACTGAACCACTTCCTTCTTTCGCAGAAGGTTCGGTAATTGCAGTAATTATAAATGTTGCACCATTTTTACCTACTTTAATTCCATTTCCTACACTAAATGGATTTTTATTGATTTGAGCCTCGGATGCTAAATTAGTACCTGATACTTGACTAGAAGCAAGTTTTGCTTTTTGATTTGTTGTAGTGCCACTAACTGCAAATAATTGAGATCCAACAGTTCCAATGCTACTCTGTACAGTAGCAGAAAGCAATGGTGTTTTTGCGGTAGTTATTTTTAAGTTATTGGATTTTAGAGTGCTAGTATCATCTTTGGTAAACAATTCACCACCACTTGGAGTTTTTAATCCCTCGACCAATCCATGAGAGAAAAATTTGGTTTGATCGGTGACAGTTTTTATTTCGGTTGCAGTTACAGTCGCAGTAATAAGAGTATGATTAGCCTGTAGTATTTTTCTTGCAGTTAGTTGAATTGGAGCAAATCCTATGGTGATTGCGTTTTCTATCGCAGTTAAATTTGCTCCACTTTCGTTGGGAAGTGCAGATGATAAACTTCCACTCAAATCAAAATCTTCGTAATTCACACCAGGAGATGCCTGAATTCCAACAATCTTAAATCTCCTTTTAGATTTTGTTGTTCCAGATTTTGTTGTGGGAATTGTTACTAGTGTTATAGTTGCACCAGATCCTGTATCAGATAAAATTGGTATTTTTGGATTATCATAACTGAAACTAATTGAAGCTAAAGAATCAATATCTATTTTTTTCTCTAAAAGACTTCCGTTATAATATGGCAAAGAAGTACTAGTTTTTGGAACAGGAACCCATAGATTACTTCTTAGTACTACTTCATTTTGTGCTTCTGTGGAAAATAAGAATAAGTATTCATATCCAGCTTTTTTCTTTATTCCCCATGTATGAGTTGGAGGAGCATTTGGAGAAACAAATACTTTACCGTCATCCTGCGTGGTATTATTTTCATTGTTTCCTATAACCAAATACATGTTACCATTATGATAACAATAATAATTACTCAATGAATCTGAATTAGCACTCCAGGTATTGTAGGATTTTTGTTCAAAATCATTTCTTTCTACTACAATATCTACTGCACTTGATGGTATCTTTTTGAAAAATGCTGCGTCTTTATATACATCTCTTCTTCTTTCTTCACTCGATGCAGATTTTGTTGGTGCTTCTACATTTCCCAAAAAGAAAGAGTAAATTATTTCTTCGTTTATTATTTTGTCTAAAATACTTTCCGCATATGATACAGAAGAATTAATTGAATTTAAATTTACATTGGGCATATTAATTCCTTATCATAGATTAGCACAAGATGTAATGCCGATATTGGGATTGTCCTCGAATGGTAGCATCATCATGCCAGAGATATTTATATTACCAAAACTTGTACCACCACTGGTTCCATGATACCAATTAGGATGAGTAAATGTTGCCATATTACTTGTATTCGCAGTAATTCCTCTGGGATTCGCTGTGCCACCTGGATAACATCCAGAGACTGGCGCTATTGTTGCAATATCGTCTGAATGATAAACGTAATAATTTCCTAACAACGGAAATTCAAATGCTTCTAGAGTAAATCCACTAGTACCGCGATCTGAACTCAACCTTGAATTATAGTTAGAAGAGGCACGTCTCTCCTCTGTCTGATTGTCTTGTTCTTGTGATGGTAGTCTATTTAAATTACTTTGTATATGGAACGTGTAATTAAAACCAACTGGATGAAATAATTGTTCATATACGTCTTTGCAAAACTGAAGAAAATCATCATTATTTCTTGGAGATCCACTTAAAGTTAACTCTATTAAAAATGGTTGATGATCTTCGTAGGGGGGTATGGAAACATCAACCTCATTACCAAAAAGTGTTTTGAACACATATTCCACTGCAGTTACAGTAGTTTTTCTCTGATAAACAAGGGGTTTTATGTTTTTTAATAATGTTTTTATTTTGTCTATGGAAATTGCATAATTCCAATCAGACACATCAGTTTCATTTGGAATGGGGGTATCTATAGTATACTCTGGTAGCAAACCCCCGGCTTCTCCCCAGTCTGCGAGCAGAAGACCGAAATCCGTACCATCTACCACTCCGTCCCCGTTGAAATCCGCCGGACCGCCCGGGACTCCCCAACCGACGAGGAACAGACCGAGATCCTGACCATCGACCTCGCCGTCGTTGTTCAGGTCAGGATTCAAAATAACTGCGTGATTGGACTCGTCACTAGGCATGTAAAATTTAATTGGTTCGTCGGATTCGCATATATTAGTGGTCGCTGAGGGCGGTCCTTGACCCGGATCACAATCGGTATATGTTTGTTCGTCTTGTTCCTCTGGTGGCTGACCTGGTACACTTCCTTCTCCAATACATGAATAACCATCTGGACATGAAGGTATACCGTTCGGGTCATCACTACACCCATATATGGTGGTGGTCTGCATCTCGCCGGAGCAGAGTTCTTGCTCCATATCCGACAGCTGCTCGTAGCGATGATATATTGTATGTTCGTGATATTCTCCAGGTGGTGGACTCAAATATACAGGGAAAAAGTAACCAGCTCCTGGATATTCAACTTGATTTTCATCCCATCCAAAAACTTTCATAGGATGATTTGGAATATTACTACCTGTTCCTTCTTCAAATATAGGATCACCAATATAAACAGTTGAACTCTTAGAAAGTGCGCCATAAAGACCAGGAATATGACTTTTAAGAACAGACATGACTGTCTTTTCATTTACATTTTCTATGTCGGATAAATCAAAAACCTTATTCATATAAATGTCTGATTTATCTGTACAATACAACCAATCAAAATAATGCTGGACGAATTTTACAAAAAGAGTGTTGCCCGCATGATGATCATCAACCAACCATGTTGGTAAAAAGTTGGTTACATCAAAAGGACAATTTACACAGTCTTCATCAACATAAACATCATACTCTGGTATAGAGATAGATTTCAGGATATCGTTGAGTTCGATATCACCTGTTTTTTCATCTTGTTCCTGAGTAACTGTAGTAAAAAAATGAAGCACAATTATCCTCCGCTTGGCTGTGTAAATATTAAGCCTAATGTGCTATTTGTTATCAAAAGTTCTAAAAGAACTCCACCCGTACTGTCGTTAGGATACAGATCTGTTGATACTTGAATTGTTCCTGCAGGAATGGTATCATCATCCATATTTGTTAATATAGTAACATTTTCTGAACTTGATGCATAACCGGCTTCAACAATTGCGGCTATCATATCATTCTTTGTTACAAGTCTACCCTGACTTGCAAATGTTCTAGGCACTAAAAACTTTAGATTATCCAAAGAAGGTGTGCTCTGTCCACCACCAGAAACTGCAGAGACATTAATTAGACCACCAGAAATGTCATTTGTTGCACTGGATGGAACAGTAGGTGTTCCAAAAAACGAAAAACTAGATGCACCATTACCAGAACTCCCCGACGAAACCAAATATGATACTGTTACTACAGTGTCAGTTGTCAACTCTACATCATTCATATATTCAATATAACTAGGGAATATTAAATTAAATCCAGATGCTGTATTTTCTAGAAAATATTTTTTTCTCGTATCGGTAATAGCAGCAGAATCTGACTTTTCGTATTTTACTCCATCCACATATACGGCAAGTGTTCTTATGTCAAGATCTGTATCAGGAATGAAACATGATTGTTTATCAACATTTACTGATAATCTTTGATCAATAACGGCACGACGTGCCTCATAAACAGTAAATGTTGCCTCATATGCACCATCATTATCTTGTGCTATTACATCCTCTATATTATAAAAATTAACTACGGTATTATCTGACTTCGTTGCTGTAAGTCTAGAGTAAGCAACTGCACCAGAATCTGCTTGAATACCAGTCAACGTCAAGGTTGCAGTTGCACTTAGTTTATTTGGAACTGTATAACCATGTAATTTTGCATGAGAAATTATAGATTCTAATTTCTGTGAAGAATCAATAAACATTTCGTTTACTAAGATATTTTGAAATAACGTATGATAATGAGTGTTATATGCTAGAACATCAATTAGCGTAGATAGTGCAGAACCCTCAAAATCAAAATCAGTAAAATCAGACTTTGATTTAATGTAAGTCTTTATACTCTCAGCTATTTGGTCATGCTCTAAGTTATTTAAATTAATTGGTGGTATTGATGTCATTATTAGCCTCTATTTTAATACCCCGAAGATCCCGAAGAGCTAACTGAAGTTGTTTCAGTCACAACATCTCCGTTTGATAGCGTATGCTCATATGAAATATTTAATTTCATTTCTTCGTTTTTTGTTGAAAAGTCTATATTTTTTACAGTTATTCTTGACTCGTTTGAACTTAAACTATTTTGAATGTCATTTGCAACCGGTAATGCTTCTAATGTTGATGGCTCAAAAATCATTCTTTGTGCAGCAGATCCAAATTCATAATTAAATGATTTTTCTCCCTTTAAAGTCAGAACAATATTTTTTATAGATTGTTTTATAGCATTGGAGTCTTGAACAACATTCAAGTCTCCTGTAAATGAGTTTTTACTAAACTTAAAATCTATATCTAGATATTTTGCCATAAAGTTATATATTCCTTTTTAATAACCACTTCCCTGAGAGGAAGGAGGAGTATAAGGAGTGCTTGGAGTAGAAGGAGTGCTTGGAGTAGAAGGAGTCTCGGTTGGAGTTTCTTCTGCTGGAATTTCCTCTGCTGGAATTTCCTCGGTTGTAGTTTCCTCGGTTGTGGTATCATATTCTACCAAACCAGCTTCTATTGCGTCTGGATCTACATCAAATTCAGGAACTATCGTAGATGAACCAGATGTATCTGCATAACCACTGGGAACTCTAGGAATAAACTCTACTGTATCAGCTGCACTTGTGGATTCTTGCTGTGTTGCTTCTTCATCTTCAGTTAATGGTAATCCATCTCTAATTAAAATCAAATCCATTTTATGATAAGAAACTCCGTACAGTTTATGCTTTATAGTAGAAACCATCCACTTACCATGAAATTTCGCATTTTTTGCTATTGGTGTTATGATTCCATATTTTCTTGCTATTTGTTCTATTTCCTCAAAACCATGAGGAACATCCATCAAATCTAAAAATATTATATCACCGGGTCTCACAGTCAAATCACCAGGCACAGAAATTCCTATCTTTTGTGATTGAAGTGACTCTTTATGTGCAGTTGAAATTAAAGGAACGTAGCCTGGAGTATCCCAAAATGTTGCAACACTTTTATTATATCTTAAATATTTTGTATAATTTTCCCCAACACATGGACAGTTGCAACTCATAACACTGTTTGGATCTTCCCAATCGCATCCTAACCAATCAACTCCCAATTCATTTGCTATTGCAGTACACTCAGAACTCTCTTTTAATAAAGTATCCATATAATAGTCTGATGGTTCATCCATAGTATAACCACCAGCAACACCTCCATACAGAGTCTCTAGAGCCTCTAAAGCTTCAGTTTCAGTAAGAAAAAATGAATCCCATTCACCTGGATATAACTCATAGGTGGGATTCTTATCTCCCAATGACCTAACTTCCTTTTCTTCATATACCGCTCTTACTGTCGCCCAACTTCCACCCTCAGTGCTGTCGGGATTGTTATAATAAATGTAATCATAGTCATCGGAAGAAAATTCCCACTTGTGTTCGTCTAGCCATTCCGCTGTTACTACCATAGTTGATTTGGGTATTAATTCTTTACACGGACAGTTACAGAGAGGGTCCTCGTCGGGACAAAATACATTTGATATAGGACCCTTTGGATTTGCACATGTATATTTTTTATTAATTGAGTGCGATACCTCAATTCCTATTTGTTTCTTTTTTGGAATATACTCTCTTAAAATTTTTATCAAATTATCTGCCATGATTATTCCTTATAAGCTACAATTATTTCCTTCACATTTTCCATCATGTGCATTTTCTGCGGAGAAGTAATATATTCCTCTAGGACCATCTGGATATAAATTGCCAAGTTCGTCCGTGCGATCGTGTCTACCTTCTATACCGAGTTTGTATATTTCATCAAACGATGCAAATTCTAATTTAACAACATGTCCTATGGGAATTGCAGTACAGTCCAATCCGCCTATGTAATTACCATCACTATCTCTGGTTACCTTCTTATAAGATCCTATCGGCATTGCGTCATATGCAGCGGGATATTCAGTCCAGTTATTTCCTTTAGATGCATTTACTCCGGGACCTACCATATACTGAGTATTCTGTGTTGGATCACTCAGACCACTTTTGTCTTGTTCGAATGGATCGTAATTGGGATCATATAGAGTCAAGTCACTGTAATACCCTATATCCACTGGTGATCTTTGAAAAAAGACGGTAGACCTATAATCTGTCAGAGTAAATCCTACTGGTGGTTCGCTCCCACCATCGGGTCCGTGGATTAAACCAGTTGTGGTTCCTCCTATAGTCGTCTCCCAGATATTCTCATCTAATATTGGTCTATTCATTATTTCGTTTAGGTTATATGCTCTTCTCCCAGCAGTAAAACCAGAGGCACCATTTGGTTTTTCAACTACCAAAAATGGGGAAAATTGACTGTTATGAAAAGTGAGAGTGATTCCAGTAGCAGAAATACCACCAACATCATCAAATAAGTCTTTGATATAATCCCACGACACAGAACCAGTTATTCCGGGTGCTGTTATTCCGGGGTCCGACCCCGAAAGTAAATTAAAATGAACAATACCCGATAAATTTCCCGTTTCCACCACCCTATCTACATTATCAGAATCATTCAAATCTCCACCACCACTTGAGTAGTTAGAATTTCCGAGTCGAATACCATAATCATCAGTCAACGTGACGAAAGACGAAAACTTAATAAAATTCAATCCTTCCTCACCAACTATGTCATTATCCCAGGGATTGATACCATTAAAGTCATTAGCTTCGTGACCAACAACAAAACCAAGAGCAGCCTTTGGTATTATGCAAACTTCTGCCCAATCATATTCAAATATGTTGCTGGTGTTTGCCATTTTTTTATGACCTTTTAATATTGCGAAAGTTGTTCTGGTCGTTTCCGCTTCCGGTACTTCACAGCAAACAGAATATCGATATAAATTCCACTTTTCTTTATATGACATTGCTTGCTTGTATCTGTTTTTCGCATTAAAAGTATCTGCTTTAATTTTTGTAATTTTACGTAAGTTGTCGCAGTCTGAATTTAAATCTGATGCATCTCCTACTTTAACACAATCAAACATTTCTTGCCACATACCATCTTGATAATTGTTATAGTCAACTAGATTAGATCTAGAATCTACATTCTGGAATCTAACAGAATTAGTCCCGGTATTACCCATTGGACCGGGTGCATTTTTATCCACACCGTTGCCTATTATACGATCTATTTGTGTGTCGTTATTATAGAGCCTGTCGTCATACCAACCAAAGAGATAATCTTTCACCTCTAATTCATTGTTGGCTTTTTCTTCTATCCATTCTGCGAGAGGCTTCCCGTCCAATTCATTCGGTAAAAATTTCTTGGATTCTATAATTGGAACATAATCAGTTCCGTAGTTATACTTGTATTTTAGTTTGACGTATTGATGATCTTCATCTAAAAATCTAGAATACACGTCAGAATAATTTGGTTCTATTCTAGTGTGATATGAATATAAAACACCCGTAGAAAAAGCTCTCTGTTTAGAAAAATCTGATATGGGATCTAATTTATAGATTCTATCTTTAGCTAGTATGTTACTTGAGAAAGTAAACCTTTTAATTCCTTTTAGCTGACTATCTGTTGCCATCTTAGTTGCAGATTTGAAGTGCCAACCATATAAATCTTGCCAGAAGAAATAATTACACCAACCAAAAGGACTATATGGTTCTGAAATATTTTGAGGTTCAGGGGGTCCAACCACACCAGGACCAAGAGAATTTGTCTCAAACGTTTTCCATGCATACAAAGTGCAATACTCTATCAATTGCAACAAATTCATATTTTTTGTTGTTTTTCTTGATGGATAGGTGAATCTGTTTGGAGAAATAAACACACTGTTATCTGTGGGTTCTATTTCAAAATCATCATCGGCAAAATATCTATTTGCAAGTTCATTTATCAAACCGGGACAATCGTCAGATTCCTCTTCTTGATTTGGATCGGGTGGTCCGACCAATTCCACAGGAATTTCTTTTGCTATTTTTCCTACGAAACCAAAGGGAAGTGGTGTTTCAGTATCAAAGATATCACCCTCTTGTTTTCCAGAAAATTTAAGTGTTATTGTTCTGGGAGTGAATCCTTCTGGTGTTTTCGCTAAATCTGTAAAATCACTACTGTCGTTGTAATCAAACAACCTAAATTCTGGTGATGTAATTATTATTTCATCTTCGTCTTCTTCTTCGGGTGGAGATGAAAAAACAAACTGGACTGTTTCGTTTCCTATGAGTTGAAGTGCTTCAAATTCACCTCGAGTTGCATCTATTGTAATATCACCACGAACTGACGTTGTACCAATAGATTCTATAATATCAATTACACCAATACTTAATTTATCTCCAACAACTTCCTTTGCAAAATCAATTAATACAGCACCAGTTTCATCTTTTAATAAAACTGATTGTAAATTTATTTCCGATAAATGAGCTGAGTATTTTGCCATAATATTAAGTTATTGTAACTTCCTGTCCTCTTCTAAAGTTAGTTTTTAACATATCAAAAACAAATGCATTCAGTGCAGATGCTCTTCCTATGGATAGATATTTTATTGAATTTGAATTTGTATTTTTTCTAATTTCATCTTTTCTTAGAGTATAGAAATATAAATTTGATACAGGAGTATCAAGATTTTCCTCTGGAATACTTGCAAGTTGATGTAGAACAGTTCCTGAGGTGGTTCCTGTAATTGCAAAATCATAGTTAGAAGTAAATTCTGTAGAGCCGGTTACTATTTGATATGGAGAAACATCTCTACCATTCAAACCATCTTCATATAGTGCTATTATCTTATCCACTTCATTTTCAACTCGTCCAACCATAAATCCACCGGAATTGATGTCGTTCTCTGGTGTATTGTTATATTCATAACTACCACCAAGACAAATCCAAGAGTCCTCGTATTTTCTTCTAACCTCTAATCTTGTATTATAGAAATTAGGAGCAGAAAATCCCATTGTTGCTCCGTCATTTTCATATTCTTTTTCTAGAATTATTCGTCTAAACTTAGAATCATATTCTTTTACTATACCTGCAGTTCTCCACGCAGTAACACCATCTGCTCCTGCAGGGTGTTGAGTAAATAAAATTACCATATCACCTTTTATAATTCTATTTGCATCAATTGCGTTTTTTATATAATAAACTTTTCCTTGATATCTAGTTGATAAATTAGATTCAAATTTACTTTGTGGTATCGGACACGAAGAAAAAGAATCAATATCATTTAAATATAACAAAGTCCAATATAAATCTACAGTATCTCCATACAACTCGTAATTTAAATTTTCTATCTTATTAGTAAATACACCATGTACTTTATTTAATATCTCGTTGTTATCTTTTGTAGTTTTAGATATAACAAAAGACTTAAATATATTAATCATACTTATGCTATTGCCGGTTGGCAAAGTAAATGTAGTTGTTGGGAAATTTTTTATAAAACTCATTTGCTACCTCAGTTTGCTGTTACTCTACCTGCTTTTGCTTCTGCATATATTTCAGATCTACATGCAAGTCTAGGAACAGTTATGTTACCATAATTGACATATTCTCCATCAACTAAAGCCATAGGCTCCATATCTGCCAATTCTAACTTTAATCCTGTGATTATGGGATATGTGTAGTTTCCGTCTACCAAAACAGTTTTCATTGAATGAGAACTTTCTACTTTTCTTAATATTAAAAGCTTTGGTTGTCCCAATGCAGCAAGAGGAGGGGAATCGCCTATGGCTGCTATGCCACCATTCGGATTTAGTTTAACATGCTGTAACGTAAAAATGGGAGGTGTAACAATTAAGTCTCTAACTGAAACTGCGTTGTCACGAGATCTGGGAAACGACCAAGCTTCTAAGTCAGACAATATCTGAAGTATACCAGTTGGACCGTAGACATCTGCTGGTTCTTTTGCTATGAATTCATATTCTAATCGATATGATCTTTCTACAGTTCCCCCATATTTAAGTTCTTGTGATGACATACCAACTGTTGGTTCGTCTGTTTGCTCTGCTTTTAATCCTTCCATGAAATCCTCTATAGCAGGAATCATTGAAACAGCACCCGCTATGGATGCAGCGACTCCACTCAGATAACCTATACCCCCAATTGCCTGACTTAAATTTGGATTAGCACCCATACCAGAGGCAAATGACCCCATTAGTCCAGCAGAAGCAAGAGAGACCTTCGCAGCATCCTCCTGTGCTTGTCTTCCTTGCGCCACTCCCTTTTGTAGAGCATACGCAACAGAGTGCTCCACAACTTGATAATTATGAGCAACTATCCTACCAATAGTTTGAGGCATTGGAAGATACCAAGTTTTAAGTAGCTTACTACCTCTACCACTAGCTACTCTAGCTCTTTCGGTTAAAAGATTAGCTTTATATGCCGATAACTTTATATAATCAGAAAACGTATCTACTCTAGTAGTAGGTGAAAGTGCAATTGATGTGTCTGCCATATTTACCCCCGACTATATATAGGTATGGCATATAAATCAAAATACCTACCAGAAAATAAAGAAAAATATGTAGGAAACTTTGAAAATATTATATGCAGATCTACGTGGGAACGTAAGATGTGTAAATATTTAGATTTAAACGAAAATGTCATAAATTGGAATTCTGAAGAATTAACAATACCCTACTATTCTCCAATTGACAAAAAATGGCATAAATATTATCCTGATTTTTTGACAAAAATTAAAGATAAAAAGGGTGAAATAAAAACCTATCTAATAGAGGTAAAACCAAAAAAACAAACAAAAGAACCAAACAGAGCAAAAATGCAAAAGAAAACTTACATGAAAGAAATGTGTAGATATACTATAAATAAGTGTAAGTGGGAAGCAGCAAAAAAACTATGCGACGAGAACGGATGGATATTTAAAATTTTAACAGAGGACGATCTATTCAGATGAGTTTAAATTTAGATGACATCAAGGGACTGCTCGCAAGCGACGGATCAAGAGCACTTAGAAATAACAGATTTTCTGTAGATATGAATCTATGGAACCCCGCACAAGGCTCTTATGTTAGCGTAACGGATTATCCTGCATTATCAGTTAGCACACCGACAACTGAAATACAGGGACTACCATTTGAATTTCAAAACATTGCTCTTCAAGTTCCAATAAAAAGACAAAATACTAATTTATTACAAATAACCTTTTATGCAAATGAAAGTTTAGCAATTTATTCTACTTTGGTTTCTCTTATAAAAACATATGGTGGAGAATCTTATAATTTTAATTCTAACATAAATCAACCTAGTGTTTACACTGCAAACAACATGTATAATATTGCAATAAGAGATAATACAATTTTTGTTAGACTAAAAACAGCCAATCCTGACGTGGGATCTGAAGGAGAAGATGTCAATTATATTGGTTATAGTGAAGTATATCCTCGTGCAATAATTCCGATTGACTTCAATTCACAAGCTCAAAATAATTTAGCAGCATTTACAGTTATGTTTGAGTATGCAAGAACAACAACCAGATACTTAGGTGAAGTATAGAAAGAAAAATATGATTATTGACTTGATTAAAAAAAATATACCTGAATATAAAATAACACTGCCCGTTTCAAATAAAAAATGCTCATTTAGACCACTCTTAGTGAAAGAAGAGAAATATTTTTCTATAATTACAAATATATCTTCTACATTTGAAGATAGGATGACAAATCTATGTTCTATGGTTGACTCTTGTTTTGATAATAAACTAAAGTCATCACTTCTACCTATACCCGATTTTCAGTTTATCTTGAATAGTATCAGACAAAAATCTATAGGAGAAACTAGTAAAATAAAACTTACCTGTCCATACACAAAAGAACAAGTTCTGGTAAATTTAAATTTAAATAGTGTGTCTACACAAAAATCACAAAAAGAATTTTCATTAAAAATAAAAGAAGATTTTTTAATGACATTTAGATGTCCTAGAATAACTGATATTCTTGAATTTTCTACATTTCCTGAGACAGATGAAGATTATTTTTCTTTGGTATCAAAATGTTTAGTGGAAATAGAAACTCCATCAGAAAAAATAAACGTAGAAAATGATGATATCCTGGAAAAAAACAAGTACATAGAATTAGTAGAAAAATCTAAGTACAAAGAAGTAAAAGAATTTGTCTGTAACAGCAGCATAAAATTTAAAATTGAATATAAAACCTCAGACGAAACAGACAGAGAAATAGAGGTAGATGATTTCGTAAATTTTTTGAAATTTTATTTGGTCATATTGACCTTATAAAATTAAGCGAAACTATGTTTACTCTCATAGACTCATATAACATGAGTATGTCCGACATGGAAAATATGATAATATGGGAAAGAGACATATACATATCTTTACTTAATAACAAGATAGAAAAAGAAAATCAAAAAATCCAAGAAGCTAACAATGTTCTTTAGGAGTTTTAATGTATCAAACAAACGAAAACAATATGATATTGGATTTTGATACACCTAAAAGTCAAAATTTTATTGCGATTGAAAATATAAGAAATGATATTGAAATAGAAAGTGAACTAGAACCACAAGCAATGACTTCACAAGAACGAGTCGAGGTTTCTTCTATTAGTGATAACTCTATAAAACCCACCATACAAAAAACTGTTAAATCGACGCCTTCTAGTTACGAACAAGCACAAAGACAAAATCCAATACAAACTCCATCTGTACCGGATTCAAAAGGTTTCCAGGCAGGAACAATGCAAAATAATCAAATACAAGGAAAAGGAAAAACGTCTGTGCCTCGATTTGGTATGGAGACACAGACGCATAATGTTACGGGCGTTCCCGAGTGGAGAAGAATCTATATGTGACCTACTCCTTTGCCAGACGCTCAAAATAATCTAGAGCGTCTGTCTCCTCCTCATCGACCGAATCTTCCCTAGAAGGTTCCTTACTTTCGATGTTCTCAGTCTGAGTCTCAGTAGAACGGATGTCTGTGCCAACGACCTCATTAAACCTCACCTTAAGTTCATCATAACTCTTGAAGTTACTAGGATCAGTGAACGCAGTCAGGGAATATTCCCTCTTCCACAAATCCTCAAGCTTTTCATCATCAGCATCAAACAACTCTGATGCGGACTCAAATTCGGACTTGTCATAATTGATAAATCCTGCAACCTTACGAACCTTCAGCTTAAAGTTCGCACCCTTCCAAAAATCAAAAGGATTGATTGCTTCTTCATCATCGAATTCAGGAGACATCGCTTCCTGAATCTTGTCGAAGATCTTCTTTCCAAACTTGTAGAGAAAAAGCTTACCGTTGTTTTCAGGATTTTCGGGATCATTCACAACAAGGATGTTAGAGATATACTGCAACTTCCTCTTCCTCTGTCGAGCAATATCCTTATCACTCTCAATACCACTGTTCCAGAGTTCATTGTTTGCCTCCGAAACTGGATCCTTCTCGCCCAGAGTGGTTCGAGAATTCTCAATAAACCATCCACCCTTACCCTGAAAGGCATGAGAATACAACTTAGCCCAGGGAAGATCTTCCTTCTCTGGAGCAGGCAGGAAACGAATAACAGCATAACCGTTGCTTGCCTTATCCAACTGCGGACGCCAAAAGCGATCGTCCTTGTAAGACTTCTTCGACTCTGTTTCCTCAATCTTCTTTGCGAGATCTTCAATACTAGTCTGAGACCTCTTCTTAAAATCTGAAAAACTCATACGTTTTCCTTTCCCCGAGGAACTACCTCGGCCTAATGTTTCCGGGACCTCCCCGGTTCTGTGTTATTATATCATATAAATCGCTAATGTCAAAAAGGTAATTTGGTTTTTTTGGGGAGAAGATTTAGATCCTCTCCCTCAATTCTAATTTTTTCAATTAAAGGCTTTGATAAAAATTTAGCGCCCAATTCTGGTCCAAACCCATACTTGTCGGAAATATGAATAACAGAATCCATATATGTCATAGATTCTTTGTTTGCCAGCTCTATTACCTCTAGACAAAAATTATTTTTAAGTTCATCTTTTATCATTTATTTTTTCTTAAATATACTTTTCTTTGGTTTTTTCACTTCTTTTTTGACTTCTTCTTTGACTTCTGCTGGAAACCACTGCCAACCTAAATTACCATGTCGTTTCCATGCGCCTTCGTTTTTAGCTGCCCAAGCTTCTCTGAAAAATCTTGCTCTGGGACTTTCGTTTGATTCTACCCAAAATCTTGATGCCATGACTTTCTCCTAAATTTTACAATAGCTTTTTACTATTGTCAAGTTAAATATATATAGTATTAAGCCAAGGAGATTATAATGCCAAAGATTACAGCAAATATATCAGGTGGAACTGCAGATTTTTGCACTGACTACGGAACAACACCAGAAGGTGTTACTTGCCACCTACCCCTAAACAAGATTGTTTGGGGAGATAGTACCACCTCATATAAAGCAAATGAAACCTATCCATTACCAGTTCAAGTGATGGCTGTTACCGGTGGTTCTCTAACCATGACCGGTAATCTCGGTGCTAGTGGCAATTTCCCGATAATAAATCGATCTATATCAGGTGCAACTACAGCTCCGTTTATAGAATATATTGCTGTTGCAGGATCCACAACCGGAGACACTCTTGGCATAACAGGAACAATTAGACTTGCAACTGATGGGTTAGAAGCTGGTGGCATTACAATATCAGAAGTGACTAACAGAGGATGGACATTATCTTCAGCAACAGATACAGTAACTGTTAGCGGAGAGGTTGGAATTTCTGGTGGCTCACTCAACTTAAACTCAGGAACTGACTCAGTTTCTGTATTTGGTCATGATGGTGGTAGATACATTCAAACTCAACTCCATGGCGCAAATGGCACAACGATAGGTGCATCTGGGGATGCTATAAACGTAAATCTAGTAAACTCTGGCATAACCTTTGAGGCTACTATAGCCGCTGTTGTTGGAATTACCAATGCAGGCTTTACTGGTGCAGGAACACCATCAGAAGTAAATACTGCACTTCGAGTTCAAGGATGTTGTGGTGGAGAACCCATTAGAGTTGCAGGTAGAGTTGGTGAAGCTATAGAAGTCGTAAACTACCCAGGCGGTGCAGTAGGAGTCACTGCAGACAACCTGAAGGTAACTGTAGAGGGATATTCAAAACCAAGCACCTTTGTTTCTGGGTTAACAGTTGCTGCATTTGGTACTACTGCATCTCAGTTAGTTGCATCATCAACACCACTTCAAGGTGGAGTTACGATCAAATCACATCCGTCTAATCTAAACTTTGTTTACGTAGGAAACTCTGGATTGACTGCTGGTGATACTGGAAATGCATATCCACTAGAATCAGGAGAAAGTTTATTCCTGGAAATCAGCAATTTAAATCTAGTTTATGTTCTCGGAATCTCGGGTGATGCAAGAAAGGTAAACTTCATTGGGTCGTAGTTTTATAAAATCTCGAAACTATAGAAACACAAAAAGAAGAGATGCTACAAATCCAGAACTGTATGCAACTGCTGTATTTCGTGGTCTTACATTCTCAAATGATTTTCAAGATAGAATAGATTTTGATAGACCAATTAGATTTAATCCAGAAATTACTCTACTAGAAGGTAATACAAGAGCATTTATAAATTTCAATGGATGTAGAGATTCTCTAGAAAATTCATATATTGATAAAGTTATAAATGGTATTTCTCATGGAGATGGGTTTACTCTAAGTAATGCTCGTCACATAGATCCAATATCAGGAGAAATTAGTAATATAAGTGCTGGATTTACAGCAGGGGCAACTTATGATAAGGCAATATTTGCTCATGTTTATACCGTAACATCACCCCAAAACTATGACAAAAAATATAAATCAGATGGATTTGTAGAAGATACAGAATTTGATTTTACTGCTTTATCTAACCAAAATACAAATGAAAGTAATGCAATAACAAATTTATTTGGTAGAAATTTTTCTCCTAGTTTTGAGTCCATAGGAGTTAAATTTGGAGACACTATTAGAATTGAAAGTGGCTCTAACACAAATAAAATATTTAAAGTAACCGGCTTTAGCACCGATTCTGAAGACATGGAAACCCTAGTATTTGGGATATCAGCAGATTTTGTAGAAGAGAGCAGATTAAACAAAGACACTAGACTTAGTTTTTTCAGAACTGATAGCACAACTACGGTAACAGGAAATGATTTCACTGTAACCGGAGACGTTACTGTTTTATCTCCGGTTGTCAGTAAAGACGGAACATTTGAGTTTAGTGGAAATGTTCAGCCAAAACTAAGAATGCAAGTTGGTGCAACTTACATATTTAACTTAGCCTCTACTGCCTTGTTTGATAATAATCTACTATTTAGAATAAGCACGACAGAAGACGGGAAATGGAATCACGGAAACGTACATCCAGATGTGAAACTTTGTGGAAACGTTTTAGTTTTTTACCCAGAATACACTGGAACTTATTACTATTATTCTGAAAGTAAACCAAACAGCGGGGGTATAATTGAAGTTTCTGATTCAGCTCCTGAACTCCTAGACGAATCAGCAACTACCCTATCTCCTGGATCTGCTCCTCTTAGTATAACTGATTTTTCTAGAGTTGTATATTACTAGTCTCTAGGAAGTTCCTTTGCAATAGACATCATACGATTGGTGGTCCATTCACCTTGCTTATCTATTTTAGTAAGAATCATGTCAATATCTTTATTAACTTGTGCATGATCTTTGTGCATTGATCTTACAATTTCTTCGGTTTTCTTTTGATTCTCAGTTACCTTGTGGCTGATTCTCCAAACAAATCCAATCAATGCGAACACTGCTGTTCCTAATGCAGTCATTACAAAATCAACGAAGTAGTTACTTAGGGCTTCTTCCATGCCTATACTCCTTTAACTTTGTTTTTTTACCCCTAATATATATTATCTTCTTTCTCTGTTTGTTGGTTTTTTTAGTATAATTATACCCAACGCGAACATTATCAAAACCCCTGGTCCCGGAACTGGAGTTGCAGCTCTAGCAATGAAATTCTCATACGGTTCTGATCCTTGATTGTAAAAAAAAGGGTCAGTAAACTCAAAAGAATTTTGATCAAACGTAGTTGTGAATGGTTCGAAGTCAAATGAACTTTGTATGATCGGTACATCTAATACAGCACTCAAATCCACATAATACGAGTCATAGTATTCAAAATTAAATAAATCATATTCAAATGGTGCAGTATATAATGATGATAGTGCTACATTTGGTAATAACAACCCACTATGTCTAACTAGAGTATTGTTGAGTCTTTTCTTTTGTTTTTCTTGAGTTTTGGGTGTGTCTGATTTAAATGGTGGTAATACAGAGGGTGCTTCTGACTGACTCACAACGCCTGTTGTAACGTTTTTAACTGAGTTAAAACTCTCTATATAAGAACCAACTTTATCAATAAACTCATGTCCTAAAATAGTTCCTGCAACTATAACAGCAATTCCTATTCCTAGGACTTGTTTTTGTAATTTATTTTTTTCACTTTCACATTTATTTAAAGAATCTTTTGTTTCGCGTTCTGCATCTTTTCTAGTATTCTCTAATTCTTCTTTTAACTCATCATAATCAGAACAATATGGACATTTATCTGTCATAATTTTCCTTTCTGATATGTCTATTTAGTTAATTCTACTTGGCGGATATTCAGGAATATTCGGTTCATCTATCCATCGATATAACACCCACCGATCTCCTATCTTGAATGGTTCAATCTGTGGTTTCCAATAGATAGAGTTGCCGTAGTTACTACTGCCATCCGGATTATATATTGGACCATCTGAATGAGAAGACGTTCTACCCACCATAATGTCATCATCATACACTTCCAGCACCCATGTGTCGAGAGGACTCCACCCAGATACACCGAGAACCTGCCATGTCCCACCGAACAAGTGAAGAAACTTAGTTCCGCTGTTGCCCGTATCATCAACAATCCCAATCATCCCACCTTTGAGATTCTCTGCAGTAACATTCTCCGTTAAAATCACACCATCACCAACTGAGTCAATGGTAAATGCAATTATATCATCTGCAGATTCCCATATTGGATTGTATGGTTCTCCGTCTGGCTCCTCGTAACAATCACCACTGGTGTCCCAGTTAGCAAGCATAACACCCAAGTCACGAGCATCCACCACACCATCGGAGTTGAAGTCTCCTATACCGGGAGATCCCCAATCCGAAAACATCAATCCTAAGTCTGTACCATCAATACAACCATCACCATTAAGATCACCAAACTTGTCAATTTGAACCGTATAATACCATTCTTGTGTGTACGATTCACCAGGATCTAAACTTTCATCGGTATAAAATATTACCTTTGCGGTTTCACCATTATCCTCTACACACAAATCATAATCATACGAATCATGCGTAATCGTATAGTCTGATCCTCTTCTAATATGCACATAATGTCTATATTTAATTCGCCTGCGATTCTCTGGATGCACGTTAGTAAGCACTACAGACCCATATGATATAAATTCCCAAGTATCAATACGGCGGTTATCGATATAGTCAATTTCAATTAAACGGTTTTCGGTTACTTCACCACCCGTGCTATGCAACCATCCATCCTTTAATTCTAGGCGATGAACCCCGAATGTATTCATGGGGGGATGACAGACTTCCTGTGCAACCACATCTTTAGACTTATATACAAGCAACATTAAGATCAAAAATAAAAAATAAAAATCACGAGGAATTTTATTTAAGATTTTCTTAATGATAATTTCCTGTCTTGCAGTTCTCGAATATGCTTAGACATTTTATCTAAAATGCCTCTATTTCTGAGTTCTTTAAAAACTAGATTCTCCACAGAGAATTCTCCTGCTTTTCTGACAGCAGAACCTCTCATATTTCTTATACGTTCTTTAATTTTACCTAAAGTACCTTCTTCGTCCGCATGATGCTTTAACGCATAATTAATCATATGAACATGATGATCTATCTTAGATTTTAATAAAGCATCATTCAAATCAACTTTTTCTTGTTTTGCTTTTTGATGCCAAGTATCTTTGGTTAGAGAGTAAACACCCTGAGACTTTTTAGAAGGAACTTTTTCTTCTGCATAAACTTCAACTGGAATACCATAAATTTTTATATCATGGGTTAGTTGCCAGATAGTTTTTTTGTCCCTTAGATACTCATCAACAAACTCAGTTTTACAATCAACAACACTAGAAAAATCTACAATTAAGTGAACATCCAAATCAGAAAATTTAGTATAGTTGTAGTTTGCATTTCCACCTGTTAAGATTACATCTTTAATCCCACTCTTAGGTATATTAGAAAAAACAGCCCATTTGTTCGCAATCATCAAAAGATGCTTACGAACTTCGGGCTTTAGTCGTTCACCATCCCAAAACTTAGAATTCAACTCATCGTGATATTCTAGAGTTAGTTTGGTGTTTTCATTTATAAATTCAGTGAAGGTGTTCATACACCTATTTATACGAGTCTAGTCTTTATCTCGCTCTCGAATTAAGTTATCCCTTTTCTCCAAAAGATCTTGCCAGTGCTTAAGTTCATATTCACACTGTCTAATCCTTCTTTCTGCCATATCCCTCAGGGTATTAGACTCAAGATCATAGCAACTATGTTCTCTGACAAAAATCAATTCTTTGCCGTCCCAAGTTGTTCTTGCAACCCACTCTTTATCACCAAGCACACCACCACCAGATTCAGACATCATTTTCCTCCCAGGTATTCCCACCAAAAATTTCTTCTAGCATGGCACTTCTGCACTCATCTTCTGCGTACCATTCTGCGTAAATAATTCGCCACTCAACATTATTTTCAATCTCACCAGTCAATTGAGCATTTTCAATCATCTGCTGACCTCTTTCAGAGACCCATGCATCGAACTCTCCAGTCCACCTTGCATTGTCTCTATAATCCATGATATGCCCCGTAACGAAGCAAATATCATTTTGAGAAATCCAATCAAACTCCATTTGTGTCATTTGACATCTCCTGTAAAGAAAATAGGATCGGTGGGATTCGAACCCACACTTGATGGATTTTAAGTCCATTGCCTCTGCCTGTTGGGCTACGATCCCTCATCAGAGCTATATTATAACAAATATCTATAACTAGTCAACCAAAAACTCTCCACCACCCATGTTGTTGTTTTCTGATGTTAGATACAACATAATCTGACCCTCGTTTTTCCAAGTCTGAACACCCTGAAAATCAACCAAATACGACTTGCCTTCTGAGGTTTCTCTTACTTCGCAAATTATACCAACCTTTTGTGTTCCTATTTCTACTACTGTTTCTGTAATATTCATTAGTACTCCAGTCTTACAATACCCTCCGGCATTGTGTAATAAATTGAATCGAAATACATCTTACACCAAGGCATACAAAGACGGCAAGGTCTTGCAATTCTCATTTCACCGAATCTATTGAACCTCAAATTTAACAATGTGAGATTCTTTCTATGATTGCACTTGAGAACTGCATCCAATTCCGAATGTACCTCATCATATCTATAACCAATCTGCTTTGCTTTCGGATGGGTTTTACCCATTCCGTTTACACCAACAGAAACTATTTTGTTTTTGTGTATGATAAGAGAACAATGCTTCTTTGATCTCTCGATCTCAAGACAATGTTCTTTACCTATGTCAACAAATTTTTCTATTCGACTTAACATAATCAGAGTGATAGGATTTGAACCTACGACCTCCGCATCCCAAATGCGGCGCACTACCAAGCTGTGCTACACTCTGGGAGACTCCCCCGGCTGGACTCGAACCAGCAACCTAGCGGTTAACAGCCGCTCGCTCTACCAATTGAGCTACAGGGGAAAAGCACTGCCCTCCGAACATGCTCGATAGGACTCGAACCTATGACCTGCGGATTAGAAGTCCGCTGCTCTATCCAACTGAGCTACGAGCACAGTTTATCAGCGAATCTTCTTTCCGTTGCCAGAACGAGAGGTTCTGCTCGGAGCATTACCCTTCTTCTTCTTTGATCGTCGGGGCTTTCCGGGCTTTAGTCCCCGGATTTCATTACCAAGACCTACACCTGCTCTACCTGCCATAATTTAAATCCTTTATATCAAACACCAGTAAACTTGAGATCACCACCAGCAACAGGGCTCTTAGGAGGAACCACCAAACCACTACCAAAATTTTGGCTGTACTGGTTTGCTAGATCTGTTAGTGGAGTGAATGTAAAAGCAACCTTTTCTGCATCTACCGTAATGGTATTATCCTCTGCATGTGGAAGCCAAGGAACCATACCGAGTTGCTGCTCCCCAACAGGGACAATAACAGCACCCTTTTCGATGGTATACTTACCTTCATTTTCGGTGATTTTACCAATGACCTCTTCGCCATTAAGAAACCTAATTATCTTCACATCCATTTTTACGCATCCTTTTTTTATGATTTAATGCCTTATTCATAGGCATACTACGTGGTAAATTTTTATCAAGTCCATTTTTATGTTCACGTTCTTGTTTCATTCTTTTTTTAGATTTACTTACAAAATCGTGGGATTTGTTCATAAAAATATATAGGAAAAGACCCGCACAGATGTGCAGGTCTTCTCCTACGGAGACTTAACTTCAAGCCATCATGTACTTCGAACCATCCTCGTTGTAAGCGTAGGTGCGCTCACCGGGGTGAATGTCGTTGAGGAAGTAACGAGTCTTGCCCGTCGAGGTTTCCTCAGTGATGACCTCCCAGTTTCCGTACTGCTCGAACTGAGCACGGATGTCGCTCATCATGGCGCGGAAGTTAGCAACACCGAATCGTGAAGCGGCTTCTGCGGAAGTGAGACCCTTACCAGAGGTGAGGTAGTTGATGACACGACGCTTCTTGCTGAGGTTACGCATAATATAGAATCTCCATAGGTGCAACAGTGAAAAGTTTGAGTTGGGAGCAGCACCTTTTGCTTCCCGTTTCGGTTATGCACAAATTATACCCTATAAATCTGATTTGTCAACCCCTAAAATCAGAAAAATCAATCTTTGTTCCAGGGAAAGAACTTTCGAACCCAATACCACATTTTCTTGCCGATTAGTGTCCCGACAGTAAAAACGACTATGGTGTAGAATACTGTGCCTAAAATTTCAGATGTTAGTAGTTCCATATCTGTGTTCCTTATTTTTTGTGTTTACTTTTAACCTTAGTAGGTTTCTTTTTACCAAAAATCTTTTCGTAATTTTCCGAATACTTCTTTCTGTCAACGGATCTGTATCGATCGCCCTTTCCGGTTGAATGTCTACCACCCATGATATCTCCAATAAAAAAAACTGACGCTGACCCCATATTTATAATGGAAATCAACGTCAGTTCAATTTAGAAGAGCCGCTTACGGCGGCAAGTCGGAGGGTTTCTATTTCGGTCACTTTAACCCACAAAGTAACCCTCCTCCTATAAAGCCGAGGATTGTGCTATATTTGTAGCAGATCGTGTGGCACCAGTTCGAGGCACTGCAATCAGATTTATCTGACTGAGTATCCACTCCGATCTACTAGTTTAGATCAATGGGACTCAGGGTTATTGTATTACCTGAACCGTTCGAGTGACTGTACAATTATGCGTAGTACTCTACTAAGATCTCCTCGACACATCCCGCTAAGGATCATCCCGCAAGCATTTCTGCATCACTAAGGATCGGTCGCTAAACCATTCGAAGATTGCACTATCCCCAGTCAAGAGGATTATTATGCGAGTCCCTGTGAGGAGTAATTAGTTCCTCACGATTATTCACTTGTCATGCGAGTATTATACTCGCTGTGGTGGGTTTGTCAACCCTTTTTTTCTTTTTTTCTCAGTCTCGACGCCAAGGACAACTAGGTCCTACCAACAGAAGTGTAGGAACCCAAAGACCAATAAAGGTTCCGAGAGTTGCATCTGTCTGATAGACCAAAATCGAAATTAGAATCGAAATGAAAGCCAAAATGTAAAGAATCTTTGAAAGTGTCTTAAGCATGTCATACTCCTTTGAATGCCCTCAGCAGGGCTCGAACCTGCGACCAGCGGATTAAAAGTCCGATGCTCTACCAACTGAGCTATGAAGGCTAAGTGCGGGTGGCGATTTCCGCTTACGCCAGGGTTGTGTGACCCCTAAACACGGACGCGATCAGGGCTCACTGTCCAAGGCCCCTACTATAATTAATCCATAATCATTAAGGTTCTATTGTAGCACAATTTTTTCGTATTGTCCACCAGTAAGGTTCATTATTTTTCTTGTCCCATTTAGCAAATCTTGCTTTATCACCGACATAGTAATTTCTATAGGCATTCACTGCACATTCCGAATCTTTGTAGTGATCAGGCATTGCCTGAGCAAAAGGTGTTTGTTTTACATCCGGAATATTTTTTGGTGAATTTAGAGCACACCAACCAAGAACTTTTGTTGATCCGTGTAAGTTTTCATACCGTTTCCTAAATTCACTCAACAACTGAATACCATGCAAACTCAACCACAAATAATTTTCTTTTGATTCTCTCAACCACACATTACATGGATGATTTACCATTGCTGCCTTGTATAGTGTGGGTGTAGAGGGATCAAAATCTGTTTCGTGCTTCCATCTTTTTATTTTTCTACTATTCTTAGTGTAATCAATCCACTCAGTACCATCAAGACACCTGTGTGCAGTACAAAGCATTTGTGTGGTTTCCACAATCATCTTGGGGATATGCTTATCACACATTTGCTCTGCTGCACGCAGAGGATTGTCATCTAGTACAAAGATATTCATCTAGGTAGAGGTGCTTCGTAAAAAATCTTAATTCCCAATGCTCTTGCCAAAGCAAGTTCTGCATTTGCTCCCTTGCTCTTTTCCCAACCACTCATCATGTAGATTGCAGTGCAGTCTGCACATATAGCAACCATATCACGTTGAAGTGCATTACGCATGAATTCGTGATCTTCGTAATTGTTGTCAGGATCAAACTCATACGATGAGGTTGTTGGCTTTCCTGCGTCTCTATCCAATTCAGCAGGATTGATAACTTCCCATCCCTGATCACGAAGAACACGGGCACAACGATCGAATGCTGGGTAATTGTAGTTTTCGAACCCTCTCATGGGTCCTGCAACATAGATTGTTGGTTTACGTCCCATAGTATCTCCAATACGCCCTCGTGGACTCGAACCACGTTTACTCGATTATAAGTCGAGCTGAGAAAACCATTCCTCCCAGGGCGCTCGTTTTCATATATTATACAGTGATATCACGGAATGTCAAGCGGCACTTCTTATTATTTACGTGTCCATTTTCGTCCTTCATCAGATAATTAGACTTTTGTCGATCATCATCATGACCGACTCGGTAGTTCATCCCCTTGATGCAGTTTTCGGTCTTTGCTCTGTTCTTGACATGAACGGCAATGCTAGAGATCATGTGTGATGCCGCTTCGATTGCCTCTTGTTCATTGTCACCCAAAGAAATGTCAATATGCAGTCGGTACATTAGTCCTCACTTTCACGTTCGTAGTTATCAAATGGTAGTAAATCTCGCAACTCACCCATTATAGCTGCCAATTGCTTATAGTCAAGTCTGTCCATCAAATATTTTTCGTAACCTATCACTGCAGCTTGTGCCGTATTTATTAGTTCATCCAAATAAAGATCGCCTGATTGATCTACTTTTTTTGCCAAAATATGCTTCCTCTCCGGAAATCTGTGGGAAATATATCCAGACATTCAATTAACCCTCATTTTTATTTATTTCCTTTTTGGTTTCTGTTGCAAACATATCTATTACCGTGTTTAGATAGAAACTTCTCCAATCATTTGTTTCTATATCCCAAACTACGATTCTATCTGAATTAGTATTCTCCACAGCCTTTAAAAGTGTGCCGTATTGTTCGGGTGGTATGTCATCCCGATTCAGCGTAGCCAATAAATTTCTAATTAAACCATTGGTTTTTTTTCTAAAAACAATTCTTACTTCCCCAGAGAGTAACATTTTTAACATTTCTTCGTTCATTTATTCATTGTCCAGGAAAAAATTTGTAATAAGTTTTCAGGATTTGAAAATTCTTTGACTTTTTTGTTATCTGTGAACGGAACCATATCACCATCACTGTTTATCACTGCAATTTCAGCATTTTCGCAAAAATATTCAACATCAAGTTCATTTTTACGAACAAAAACTGAATCTGAAGCAGAATCTCCACCAAAAATCACAGAAATTCCATAACCATTGGGAAAAAATACCTTAAATCCTACTTCATCTTGTCGTTTTGACACATAAAAACCTGATTTTTGCATTTTTTCACCCTTTTTTGGTAAAATTGGAAAATTCACTTAAAAAATCATGCGTTTCCTTTGGAAAATCATCATAAAATTCGTCCATAGTGTAGTTATTAGCTTCTATTGAAGTGCAAACATCATAAAAATGAGAAAAAAATTCCTTTAATGCTTTTTCTTTGCTCGGGTCTTTCATAATAAAACCACCTTTCTCTATATTTATGTAAAATATATAATATTATGAATAAAGGATATCAATACGAATTAGAATTGTCACAACGATATAGCAAGTTTAATGCAAGAAATGCTCCTTTAGGTTCTTCTGGTATGGATTTAAGATTTGCTGTCAAAGGAGTACCCATAAACGTAGAGGTAAAATATACAGAATCTTTTAGTGGAGCTAAAAATTTAAATTATGGTCAGTCTAAATTTTATCAATTATCAAATGGTAAATGGGATTTTACTGATAAAACCAGTGAAGAAGGAGAACAAAGAACTTCAATACTAACTTCTGCTGGAATTTTAGAGTTCATAAACAAAAAATGGAATCAAAAAAGTTTATTAGAAGAAAATTTAAAGCTGGCTAGAACAAAAGAAGAAAAGAAAAGAGTTGCCGCACAAGAAAGACTTAGGTTGGGTGGTGAATTTAGAGTTGGTTTGATTGACAATAGAGCCGCATTTAAATATTCAGCGAAAAAGATAGAATATGTTAAAGATGAAGATTACCCATTTACCAATTTATCCTTACTAAAAAATGCAGTTCAGTCTTATTACTCCAGAAAAGGTGCGGACTACGTTCAAATAAAGAATTTTGGTCTTTACAGATTGTCAAGTAGAGATCCAATTTCAGAACTTTCTGGAGGAAAAATATCAATTCCACTATTCAATCCATCATCCGTGTTAGTCAGAATTAGATTAAAAGGTTATGGTCGTGGGAACTATTCATTTACTGCTGCACTAGAGGCATACGGATTCCCATCAAACACAATAAGTGCATCTGAAACTGTAGTGAAAGATATTAGAGAAGATGATTCAGAGACTTCTTATAATGAAAAGAGAAGAACTTCCTACAAAGTAGGAAAGTTCTTCAAATCTGACCTTGATGATATTAATTTTAAAAATTATTTAAATTTTTTAAATCAGTCTTCATAAAGACCAAAAAAGTCATTAACTGCAAAACAAACGTGATTTAATGATTCTACCAGTTCATTTACTGCAACTGCATAATTTTCCTCTGACGACTCATTTAAAATATCTTCGCCAAGAGCAGATTGGATAAAGGAAAGTGCAATAGCATCATTTTCGCTTAACTCTTCCTGGGATTCATTTAAATTATTTCTCTGATTTTGAACTGCGATTGCAGCTTCAGCGAGGTTAATTTGTTCTTTACTATTAAGTGCCATAGGTAATTCCTTTCTAGGTATCAATATGTATTGTTTTTTTGTACTCAAGAAGATAATTCTTTAAACTTAGATCTTACTTTCTCGTAGTATTTAGGATCTTTAGTTTCAGATACACCTCTATATCTCTTGATGAATTTTGTCATCTGACTATCATCCCATGTCGATGGTTCTGCTGGTAATTTCATATCTTTAATCATTCCTGCAACAATACCCTGAGCATGTTGTCTTGATGCATCATGATCTATTACATCCAGTGGTATAGATCCACCCGTGGGAATATCTAAATCATAAATTTTTTCTGCGTACTTAATAGCTTCGGGTGTGAATCCACCAGGGCGCCTTCTCCTAAAATCCTCTGAAGTCGGCTTTAATATCTGATACCTAGTAAGAGCAGTAGACCCAGTTAGATTTCTCATCTCTCCTCCGTGATCTCTTCCTTGATATGGTCCAGTTTCTGCGAACCCAAGTGCGTCACACAATTCACCTACACAACCAGAATGCAACGGTCCACCAGCTTTTTTCTTTGGTGTTTCTTGTGCTGTAGCTTGAGTGCCTCCTGGAATGTTAAGTTCAGAACCTATCTGAAGTTTATTCCAATCTGTATTAGGGTTTGCATCCTGAAGAGCTTTCCAAGAAACACCCTGAGCTTTGGCAATACGCATTCCTTGATCACCTGATGCTACTTTATATGATCTTGATTCCGGAGGAGTTGCTGCGGGAGTAGTTGGTGTTTTTGGTTGTGGAGAAGGAGTAGATACAGGAGTTTCTGTTCTAGGAGTAGTTTTAGGAGTTTCTGTTCTAGGAGTAGTTCTACGAGAACCTCGGGGATCACCACCACGAATGCCAGCAGGAAGAATACCAGTGCTTCTTTCATCCGGAGGACTCGGATCTCTAGGTAAAGAAGTATTTCTAGGTGCAGGAGTTTCATCTGAAGTAGAACTTGGGAATTTTATTACTTGTCCGACTTGAATTTTATCTGGATCTGTAATTTGATTATGTGCAGCAAGATCTTCGGTGGATATATTATGCTTTGCAGCTAACTGAGATAAAGTATCTCCACGTTTTACCTTATGTTGAGCGTTAGCAACCCCAGCTAATAGTGGAGTAGAAGCAAGAACAGTTGTAAGCATACCTGCTCTTTGTTCTGTTAATTTCTTCTTCTTAGAAATCTCAACAGCAGCTAGTTGCTTTAGTGCCTTTTTTCTGCTACCATGTGTTCCAAGAATTTTATCACCAGAAGAATCTGTAACGACAAACTTGTCTCCACGTTTTTCTATACCTTCTTTTATGAATCTCTTAAAGCTTTTCATTTGTTTCCAATCTAATTACCCTTTTGACTCAGAGACATGATGATTTTATATAGCACCATAAGCCGTGTCAAGAAAAAAATCTCATCTTATACTCAAGTCATGCGTAGCATATCCCATATGCCACGGACCTGGTTTATTTCCGAAACGAATAAGGCTTTCTCTGTCGTTTCTTGTTGCAGTGTGCCGTTCACCAGCATGAGGATCGCTATCAAATGCATTTTGTCTTGATCTCTCATCAATATGAGAAGTGTCTTTATAGAATCTAGGATCAAGTGAACCTGTATTTCTAAATGCAGAATGTCCTTGCTTGTGGGGATCGTGTCCAGCCACGTTTGCCATACCTGCTACTTCACGAAATTGTTCTCCTATCCTCTCGACTCTATCTTCTGCTCTTCTTTTTCTTCCGCTTCGATCCACGGGATCTTCGTCTCTGATCTTATCCAAATGTCTGGTTGCCACACCGTGTTGGTATGCAAGTCTATCCAAGTGACTATGATAATGGGCAAGATCACCGTCATGCCTAACGCTGTCCATATCAAATTCAAAAATTTCATTGATCAATTTACCAATTTTTTCTGC